>JAEEGH010001392.1_pt1 | contig 70105 bp, 59 predicted proteins | sample 9134181 | NCBI WGS metagenome assembly JAEEGH01 (sample SAMN16246544, study PRJNA631951) | gut metagenome | biome: gut microbiome; feature: rumen; material: DP-attached | host: Bos | place: Iran: Karaj | collected 2018-10
CCACGGGCGCACGATGGGCGCGCTCTCTGTCACGGGCAATGCGCATTACCGCGATCCCTTTGAGCCGGGCATCGGGAATATCCGCTTTGCGGACTACAATGATTTTGACTCGGTGCTGCGGCAGGTAAATGACAGGACCGTCGCGATTTTGCTCGAGACTGTACAGGGAGAGGGGGGCCTGACCCCTGCGACGGAAGAATTCTTACGCGCGATCCGAAAGCTCTGCGACGAGCGGGATATCCTGATGATCCTCGATGAGATCCAGTGCGGCATGGGGCGTACCGGCTACGGCTTTGCATGGCAGAAATACGGCATCAAACCCGATGTCATGACCGCTGCCAAGGCACTGGGCTGCGGCGTACCCGTCGGCGCCTTCCTCATGACGGAGAAGGTCGGGGCACACAGCCTCGTCGCCGGCGATCACGGCACGACCTACGGCGGCAATCCGCTGGCCTGCGCGGCCGTCAGCAAGGTGCTCGATCTGTTTGAGGAGCGGCAGATCCCCGCGCATGTCCGCGCGATCGCTCCCTATCTGGAGAGCCGTCTGGACGAGCTGGTTTCCGAATATGACTGCATCCTGGAGCGCAGAGGCTCCGGACTCATGCAGGGACTTGTCTTTGATCACCCTGTTGCGGATACCATAAACGCGGCGCTGGAGGGCGGGCTGATCCTGATCAATGCCGGCGCGAACATCCTTCGCTTCGTGCCGCCCCTTGTGATTGAAAAAGAGCATGTGGATGAGATGATCCGCATCCTCAGAGCATCCATTCGATAAAACGGCAACAGGAGTTATATGGACAGAAGATTAAGATTTCCGGCAGTGCTGCTTTTGGCGGCACTGCTGGCATTTGTGATTTATGGGGCAGCACAGTCTCTCCCCGGGGCGGGAGCCGTCGCCGAAGCCTCCGCGAAGGGGCCGGCTGTGCAGGAAACCATCTATTTCTGGTATACCCAGGAGGCACTTACCGATTATGTAGAGCGCGCGGCCGTCACCTTCGGTCAGGAGCACGGCGTGCATGTGATCCCGGTGCTTGCGCAGGAGGGGAATCTCCTGGAGAGCATCCACGATGCGACCCTCGAAGGGCGGCAGGTGCCGGATGCGTACCTGCTTTCGTCCGTTTCCCTGGAGCGCGCCTATCTGGCCGGTCTGGCGGCGGAACTGCCCGATGCGGAGAATTACTGTTCCTCCGTCTATTTTCCGCAGGTGGCGGTGAATGCGGGGACCTATCGGGGCAGGAAGCTTTTCTATCCCCTGTATTTTGAGACGGTGGCGCTGGCTTACAACGCGGATGACCTCGAGGACTGGGCGCACCAGGCGGCGATCGCGGAGCTCACGGCGATCGATCTGGAGATCGCGGACGGGATCACGGATGAGGAGACCGCCGCGGCGATCGCGGACCAGATCATCACGGAGGAGGATCTCGATCCGGCCGTGATCGAGGAAACCACCGAAAAATACCGGCAGCAGGCCGTGCCCGCCACGCTGGCGCAGCTTCTGACCATCGCGGATACCTACGATGCGCCGAAGGAAGTGGATACCATCATGGAGTGGGATGTCTCCGATGTCCTTTTTGATTACTGGTTCCTCGGCGGCTCCATCTCTCTGGGCGGGGAGACGGGGGATCAGCGGGAGGATCTCTCCCTCGCCAACGAAGCCTCGGAGGAATGCCTGCGCACCTTTGCGTCCATGAAGGACTTTTTCTCCATGGATGCGGAGAGCATTTCCTATGAGCGGTGCCTGCAGGATTTTACGGAAGGAAAAGTAGTTTTTACGCCGGTGACGACGGAGGCGGTTCCGAGACTGGCCCGCAGCGCGGAGGAAGGGGAGATGTCCTTTACCTGCGGCTTTGCAAAGCTCCCGGATATCTCGGAGGAGGACCGGACACGCACCCTGTCTCTGACCGAGGGCGTGGCGGTGAACGGCTATTCGGAGCACCGGGAACTGGCGGCGGAATTTGCAAGGTTCCTGACCGTGGACGACAGCCGGGATCTGTACCTGCGCTCCGGAAAGCTTCCGGCCGCAAGCTCCGCGCGGGAGACGCTTCCGGAATTCGAAGCCTTTTATGACGCCTACGAGTCGAGCGTCAGTCTGCCGAAATTCATGGAGACCGAGAACTTCTGGATGGAGCTCGAGGCCATGTTTACCCGCGTCTGGAACGGGAAGGATGCGGGACTTGCCCTGAAAAATCTGCAGGAAAAACTGGTTCGCGGAATGGTTGGAAATTAACTTGCCAAGCCCCGAAACCTAACATAAAATAGAATTTGCATGGAGAGGCCCCCTCTGATTTTGTAAATTGGAGGGTCTATGTACAAAAAATATGATCTATTACACCTCGTGATCCTGGGGATCATGCTGGTGATCACACTGCTGCTTCTCGCGGGATGCGCATCCGACCGGGTGCTGACACTCGAGGATCTGCGGCAGGAGGAGCTGCAGCAGGAGAAATTGCCGGACCGGACGGAGCGGGAGACCGGGCAGATTTATTTAGCACCGGCCGCGGAATATGTGCGGGCGCGCTCCCGTTTGCTGGGAGAGGAAGGCCTGTCATGGTCCGCAGGAGACGTATCTTCCGCGGAAGGAGCATCTACCGGAGAAGGAGCATTTTCCGGAGAAGATTTTACTTCCGGTGGCGTGGCGGACGCATCTTCCGGAGAAGCTTTCCCTTCCGGTGGCCGGGCGGACGCGTCTTCCGAAGAGATCCGCGTGCATGTCTGCGGCGCGGTGAAGGAGGCCGGTGTGGTGCGTCTTGCCCCCGGCAGCCGCGCGGAGGATGCGCTTCGGGCAGCAGGCGGATTTACGGAGGAGGCCGCGACGGACATCCTCAATCTCGCGGCACCTGTGGCGGACGGCATGCAGCTTTATTTCCCTACGCGGGAGGAGGCGGAGCGTGGGCTTTATGCTCCGGGCTCTGACCTTTCTGCCGGCGGAGGGGCCGCTTCCGGATCGGCCGGCGGACAAAGCGGGCAGGCCGCGCTTTTGGGCGATGCAGGGAAGGTGGATCTCAATACCGCCACCGCACAGGAGCTTTGCACGCTGCCCGGAGTGGGGGAGACGAGAGCTGCCGCCATCATCGCCTATCGCAGGGAGCATGGCGGATTTTCCGAGCCGGAGGAACTTATGCAGATCTCCGGGATCGGCGAGCGCAGTTTTGAGAAAATGAAGGAATACATCACCGTCGGCAGGTGACCATAGCAAAGCGAAGGACTGCCCGGTGAGCGTCGGATACCGGGCGGCTTCGCCCGCAGGAACCGCATGGATGGAGGAGACATGGCAGCGCACAAGGTTTTGGTTGTGGATGACGAGAAGCTGATCGTGAAGGGCGTGAAGTTCAGCCTGGAGCAGGATGACATGGAGGTCGACTGCGCGTACGACGGCGAGGAAGCGGTGGAGATGGCCCGGAGCAAGGCCTATGACATTATTTTGCTCGATCTGATGCTTCCGAAGATCGACGGCTACCAGGTCTGCCAGATGATCCGCGAATTTTCCCAGGTGCCGATCATCATGCTGACGGCCAAGGGCGCGGATATGGACAAGATTCTCGGTCTGGACGCCGGCGCGGATGACTATGTGACCAAACCCTTCAATATCCTGGAGGTTAAGGCGCGCATCAAGGCAATCCTGCGCCGCGTGGAGAACCGTCATTCCGGAGAGAGTTCCGGCTCGCCGGTTCTGGAGAGCGGCAAGCTTCGCCTGGATCTCGACGGACACCGCACCTTCCTGAACGGCCGCGAAATCCCACTTACCTCCAAGGAATTCGAGGTGCTGGAGATCCTGATGAAGACGCCGGACAAGGTCTACACCAGAGAAAATCTGCTGGATCTCGTCTGGGGAAGCGACTATCCCGGGGACGTCCGTACCGTGGACGTGCACATCCGGAGGCTGCGCGAGAAGATCGAGGCGGATTCCGGCAATCCGATCTATGTACACACCAAATGGGGTGTGGGCTATTATTTCCTGAACAAAGAATAAATCTATGAAAGAATTTTTCCGGAAAATTTTTGATATGGTCCGCATGCGAAGCCTGCGGGCCAGACTTTTTTTTATCCTGCTGATCGTCGGCATCCTGCCCTGCGTGGCGACCCGCTACGCGATCGTCTCCAACTATCAGGAGCGCGCGGTGGAGCGCCGGATCAATACGATCCAGACGCAGATGCGCATCGTATCGAATCACCTTCTTTCCAACGATTATATGACGGCGATGCTGGAGCAGTCGTCTCCCCGAACGGACAAGGTCATCGATGCCGAGCTCGAGATGCTGTCCAATATCTACGAAGGACGCGTGATGATCGTCGCCGGCAATTTTCATGTCATTCGGGATACCTATGCCATCCACGAAGGAAAAACCATGATTTCCGAGGAAGTCATCCGGTGCTTCAGCGGCGAGAGTACCTCCTACTACGATGCGGAGCACGGCTACATCGAGCTGACGGTTCCCATCGTCGACACGACGGATGAGAAGAGCGAAGTGCAGGGCGTGCTGCTGACCTCCGTGTCCGACGACAGCATCGTCAACATGACCCAGATCCTGAACCGGAATGCATGGCTTCTGGAGATGATGATGATCCTCGTGATGTTTGCGCTGTCCTTATTTTTGTCCGCCATGCTGGTGCGCCCGCTGGACCGCATCACGACGGCGATCAAGGAGGTGCGCGCGGGCTATTCCAACGATCCCATCTCCGTGCCGGACTATGCGGAGACCGTCCATATCGTGGATGCTTTCAACGACCTGCTCTCCCGCATGTCGGCCGTGGACCAGTCCAGAGAGGAATTCGTGGCCAATGTCTCGCACGAGCTGAAGACTCCCATGACTTCCATCAAAGTGCTCTCGGACACGCTGCTTGCCACGCCGGATGCGCCACGGGAGCTGTATGAGGAATTTCTGAAGGACATTGCCTCCGAGGTGGATCGTGAAAATCGCGTGATCACCGACCTTCTGGCGCTGGTCAAGATGGACGACAAAGCGGCGCAGGAGATCCGTCCCGCACAGGTGAACATCAACGAGCTCGCGGAGCTGACCTTAAAGCGCCTCCGCCCCATCGCCCGCAAGAAGGACGTCGAGCTGATCCTGGAGAGCGCGCGGGAAGTGACCGCGGAGGTGGACGAGGTCCGGATCACCCTTCTGATCACCAATCTCGTGGAAAACGCGATCAAATACAACAAGGAGCACGGGGAGGTGCATGTGCTGATCGATGCCGATCACCAGGCGTTTTCCGTGACAGTCTCCGATACCGGTATCGGAATCCCCGAGGATTCGCTCCCCTTCATCTATGACCGTTTCTATCGCGTGGACAAGTCCCATTCCCGCGAGATCGGCGGTACCGGCCTGGGGCTGGCCATCTGCCGCAGCGTGGTGCTCATGCACCGCGGCTCCATCTCCGTCTCGAGCACGGAGGGAGAGGGCAGTGTGTTCCGTGTGGAGATTCCGCTCAATTTTGTGCAGGGATAAGAGGCAGAGTGTTCCGGGCGGAGAGTCCGCCTGGTTTTGTGCAGGGATAAGAGGCAGAGTGTTCTGTGTGGAGAGTCCGCCTGTTTTAGCGTAAGGATAAGGGATGTTTGGCCCGGATAAACGGGAAGAACCGGTTGGTTCGGAAGATGACGAATGATGGAGCGAATGCAGAGGATCTCCGTAAGGAGAGGAAAAAGTGAATACGGAGCGCAGGTGCGGCGAGGAAGGCTTGGAGCAGACTCTTTTGTGAGGAGGTTTCGTCTTGCGGTCCTGCCGGCGCTGGTGCTTCTGCTGGCAACCCTGCTTTTACCCGGCTGCGGGAAAGAGGAGATCCCCGAGGGCAGCAGCGCGATCTACTATCTGTCCAGCGATGAGACGCATCTGGAGACGCATTACCGGCAGATGACCAATGTGGACCCGGAGGCGCGGCTTGCGCAGCTTCTCAGCTACCTGGGCATGATGCCGGAGCGGCTGGAGTATAAGGCACCTTTGAGCATGGGCTTTACCCTCAATTCCTACAGTCTCGACGATGGTTGGGTAACGCTGGACTTCAGTGTGGAATACAGGTATCTGACCCCCGCACAGGAGGTACTGGTGCGCGCGGCCATCGTACGCACGCTCGTGCAGGAGCCGGGAATCGGCAAGGTACTTTTCCTTGTGGAGGGAGAGCCACTGCAGGATGCGCTCGGAGGACCGGTCGGCTGGATGGATGCCGGAACCTTTATCAGCAATGACGGCAACGAGATCAACACCTATGAGGAGGTGAAGGTCAGCCTCTATTTTGCCAATGAAGAAGGAACGGGGATCATCATGGCTTACCGCGAGAAATTCTACCCCACCAGTATGCCGCTGGAGCGTTTTGTCGTGGAAGAGATGATCAAGGGGCCGAGTGGTCAGATTCCGGGCCTGTATCCGACGGTCAATCCCGAGACGACCATCATCGGCGTGAGTACCCGGGATGGCGTATGTTATGTTAACTTGGATGAAAAATTCCTTACGACGATCGGGAACTGTTCCACGGAGATTTCCGTGTATTCCATCGTCAACAGTCTGACGGATCTGGACAGTGTGGACAAGGTACAGATCCTGATCGGCGGAGAAGTGCCGCAGACCTTTACAGCCACGACCTTTGAGCGAAATGATGCGCTGGTCACGACCCTGCAGCAGTAGCAGAGCGAGGCGCGCGGCATGGAAGAAGGCGGCCGTGCGGTGAGAGAACCGGGGCCGGGAAGTAATGAACTGCGGGCTTAAGTGGGAGCGTGCATGAGATATAATGAGATCCGCGCGGCGGAAGCAGAACTGAATAAGGATATCAAGGAGCAGACGTTCCGCCCGGTCTACCTCTTTTTCGGGGAAGAGGACTTCATGGTCCGCTTCTATTATGGCAAGCTCTGCAAGGCGCTCGGAGCCGATCCCGAGGACATGAATACCAGCATTTTCCGGGAGGGCGCCGACTCCGAGGAGATTCTGGACGCGCTGCACACCATGCCTTTTTTTGCGGAGCGGCGCATTGTGATTCTCAAGGACACGGGACTGGCGAAAAGCGGCGGCTCCTTCCTTGCAAAGTATCTTGAAAAACCCTGTGATACCGCGGTCCTGGTGATGCGGGAGCGCGACGAAAAACTCGACGAACGCACCAAGCTCCTTGTGACCATCGCCCAGAAGGGCGTCATGCTGCAATGCAAGAAACAGACCCCCGAATATCTTCAGAAAAACGTGGGTGCTTTCCTGAAAAAATATGACAAGCGCGCCACCCTCGAGACGGTGAAATACCTCCTCGCCCAGAACGGAGATTCCATGACCCGGCTCTTTAACGAGCTGGAGAAGATCACGAGCTATGTCGGGGACCGGCAGGAGATTACCCGCGAGGATGTGGATGCGATCTGCAGCAAATCCATGGAAGAAAAGATCTTCGGACTCCTGGACGCAGTGACGGACGGCAAGCGTACCCGGGCCTTGGACATCTATTATGAGCTGATTCAGCAGAAGACAGAGCCCATGATGATTCTGACCATGCTGGAGAAGCAGCTTCTGAACGTGCTCCGCGTCAAGTGCATGCGCGAGGAAGGCATGCTGGGCAGCAATGTGCGACAGCGTATGGTGATCCGCAAGAAGAATCCGAACAAGGACGAACAGAAGAAAATCGAGGATGCCGATGCGGACGCCTTCTGGGGGCTGGGGGCAGAGCCGCGCTTTCTGGACTTCCAGGTGGAAAACATGCTGGAGCGTGCGAACAATTCCTCGCGTGCTGCGCTGCAACGCGCCATCGGCATGTGTGCCCGCGCCGACGAAGATATCAAGACCGGGCGCCTCAGTGAACAGATCGCCGTGGAGATGCTGCTCCTGCGCCTGACCGGCGGGTGATCAAGCTTCAACGTTTATGCTCATGACCCACGCACCACCTCTGCCTTCCAAAGCAGTGGTGGTGGAGTGGGCGAAGAACCCCCAAAAAACTCTTCCCATTTCTTATTTTCTGTGATAGGATAAACCCATTCATGGCGAGATCCGCCGTAATTTCCATGGGAAATCATAAGAACCGACTTGCCGCATTGACTGCATTTGCCGAAGTTTCAGCATTTGCGCAGCTGCTGCATTTGGGGCTTACTTGTGAAGAAAGGAAACATGCTCAAAAGACCCCTGATGTGTATTTGTATAGGAATCGTGTTGCTCCTGTGGCTTTTGCAGGAATGCGGGCTGCTTGTGACCGGACACCGGGCGGTTCAAAAACTGGACCTGCCGCGTGACGGAGCTGTGGTCACGGCGGAAGGCAAGGTGCTGTCCCGTGACGAGCAGGGCCTGGTGCTGGGGCAGGTGAAAATGACGCTCCGCTCCGGAGAGGAATTTTCCTTTGCGCGAAGATACCGCCTTCAGGTCCGTCCCGCGGAAGGCGACCGGTGCGCGCTCTTGCCGGTTGGGGCAAGCGTTTGTCTGCGCGGTGGATTTGCCTGCTTTTCCCCTGCCTCCAATCCCGGCGAATTTAGCGGAGCCGCCTACTACGGGGACCTGAATTTCCTCGGAAAAATAAAGGATGCGACCGTTCTTTCCATGGATCCCTACCGCATCACCCCCGCAGAGTGGATCACCGAGCTGCGCGAAGCATGGCTGTCGAGACTCCGGATGCTTTATCCGGAGCGGGAAGCCTCCATCATGGCCGATCTGCTCCTTGGGCAGAAAAAAGATCTCGATCCGGAGATCCGCGATCTCTACCGAAGGAGCGGAATCGCGCATATTCTGTCCATCTCGGCCCTTCATATCTCCATCCTCGGACTCGGGATCTTCCATCTGCTGCGCAAGATCGGGATCCGCCAGACGCCCGCTGCCATTCTCTGCATCCTTTTTCTCTTCGGATACGGTATCCTGACCGGCGGCAGCACCTCCGCGGTCCGCGCGATCGGAACCGTCACCCTGATGTTGCTCGCACGCATCATCGGCCGCACGCCGGACACCCTGACCTCGCTGTCGGTGCTGGCAGCCCTTTTGCTCCTGCAAAATCCGGCCAGACTGTATTCCTGCAGTTTTCTGCTGTCCTTTGGCTGTGTGACGGGGATCCTGGTGACCGGGCCCGCACTGGAAGGAATCTGGGACGGCGCGAAGGAGCACATCCATGAAAAACCAAAATCCGCAGCGGGGTGCAGGCCACGCTTCGCTAAGGCCGGAGCCCCTTTTCGCGCAATGAAAGCGAAAGTGCGCGATTATCTCGGTCTGGGACCGGTGCAGTGGGGCAGACCTTCGAAGCTGCAAAAGAGGATCCAAAAGACTGTTTTTTCCTTCCGTTCCACCCTGTTTGCCAGCATGGGACTGACCCTGACCACCCTGCCGGTACAGCTCTATTTTTTCTATGAAGTTCCCAGATACAGCATTTTTCTGAATCTCTTCATTCTTCCCTTTATGAGCCTTCTGATCTTTGCCGGATTTTTCGCGATGCTCCTGCCGGGCGCCGGTTTTTTGGGCACGGTATCGTACTGGATCCTGCAGATGTTTGAGGGGCTGTGCCTGCTTTTTGAAAAGCTTCCGGCCCACACCTGGAATCCGGGCTGCCCGCGTCCGGTGCAGCTGGCGGTTTATTAGCCCGGGCTGCTTGCCCTGATCTGTCTGGGCTGGGGGATCCGCGCCCTTCGGGAAGAAAAGCATCCGATGCCGTTTACGCCCGCCGGGATGATTCTGGAAGCGGACCGGCGGATCCGGAAAAACGGGAAGGGACGCAAAAAAACGCTGGTTCGAAGATTTGCCCGTCTCTCGGTGGTGCTGCTTTTTGCTCTGATCATCTGTCTGGGCATCCCGCGCGACATGCGCGGAAGTGTCACATTTCTCTCGGTCGGACAGGGCGATGGGATCGTGCTGGTGACGGACGCCGGGGAGGTCTATCTCTTCGACGGCGGCTCGACTTCGCGCACGCAGGTCGGAAGTTATGTCCTGAAGCCATATCTCAAGTACATGGGAATCTCGGAGATTGACGGGATTTTTCTGTCCCACGCGGATGCGGATCATGTGAACGGAAGCCTGGAACTGCTGGAAAAAAGAGACGAATGGGGGCTTCGGATCGGCGCTTTGTATCTGACTCCGCAGATGCTCTCGGAGGAAAATGAGCTGACGGACAGGGTGCTGGAAGCGGCCGGCCGGAGCGAAAAAGACAGCAAGCAGGAGGCGGCCGGTCGGAGCGAAAAGGACAAAAATCAGGAAGTGTCCCAATCCGGAAAAGCTACAGCGCAGCCGGATGTGGAGGTGGTAACCATGACCGCGGGAACCGCATGGACCAGTGGAAGCACCACCTTTTCCTGCCTTCATCCCGCCGCGGATTTTCCGGCGGAGGATCCCAATGCCGCGTCGGAATGCTTTCTGGTGACGTTCGGATCGGCCGGCACACTGCTCCTTACCGGCGATGTGGAGGGGAAAGGCGAGGAGGCTCTGATGCGAAAGCTTCCGAAGGTCGATGTGCTCAAGGTCGCACATCACGGATCGCGCAATTCCACGCCGGCAGAGCTTCTCGAGCGGGCGGCTCCCGGTCTGGCCATCCTCTCCGCCGGATCCGGCAACCGCTACGGACATCCGCATGAGGAGACGCTGCAGCGCCTGGCCGATTCCGGAACGCCCGCACTATGCACCATCGACCGCGGTGCCATCACGGTCCGGTTTACTTCCCACAGTGGGTTTTCCCGGAAAAATGCCCGGATCCGGGTTCAGACATTTTGCAACTGAGTCAAAGAACTTGAAAAGATACAGGTAGATAAAGCATATGAAGGGTAAAAAAATGGAAGCATATATAATTACGGTCAATGGGAAAAAGATTGTCGAAATCAACAACATTCTATTTAGTGGAAAAAGAAAAATAGATTGGAATGGAGTTGAAAAATACTTAAAAAAATATGTCGGAGAGTCCTATATGATTGACGAAAAGGATGAGGTAATCTTCATAGGATCGGATTTTCCGGATGAATATACGCATAGCGAATACAGGACGAAGTCTTTTGGAACCGTTGGAAAGGCAAAAGCCAATTTATCACAGGTAATCCCGGAAGTAATTCAAATTGCAACGGACCCGAGATATAAGAAAAACCTTGAAGACAAGCATTCCAAGGATGCAATGCTCGGCTGGTATTATTATACAATCCGTTTTTCATTACCAATTACCAATGACAGGAAGGAAGTGATTGGGAAAAATTATTTTATTGGCAGAATGGTTATCCGACATGCAGAAGATGGAAATAAATATTTGTATGATATTGTGGACATAAAAAAAGAAACGTAGTAGCCCGCTTAAGCATAAACTGTACGGTAAAAAACCACATTTCTTTTGTTCATACTATACTTAATATCCCCGAGTGTCAAGAAAACATTTAAGGGTGAGCTGTACTTATATCCGCTTTCCGTACATCGCCCCACCTGTCCCACAAACGTTGAAGCGCCCCCTTGTACGAATTGGTAAATATTGGTAAAATATAACGGATTGGAGCCTTATGCAGAACCCGATTTCCCGGCCTGGGAAACGCTTTTTCGGTGCTGTGCATGAAAGCCTGCAAATCAAAGGACAAATGAAAACTGAGGAGGGTGCAAAATGAGTGCCAAGGAAAAAGGTAAGGGATTTATCAAGGAGTTCAAGGAGTTTGCACTGAAGGGAAATGTCATGGATATGGCTGTCGGCGTCATCATCGGCGCTGCGTTCGGTGCCATCGTGACCGCGCTGACGAACGACTTCATCAAGCCGCTCATCAATTCCATCGGCGGAGCCGAGATCGCCGGTCAGATCAAGCTTCCCTGGGTGGATTACACCGGACTCGACAGTGAGGCGGCAGCAGCATTGTCCCTGAATTATGGCGACTTCATCACCGCCATCATCAATTTCCTGATCATGGCGCTGTGCATCTTCCTGATGATGAAAGGCATCAACAAGCTGACCTCCATCGGTAAGAAGAAAGAGGAGCCCGCTGCTCCCACCACCAAGATCTGCCCTTATTGCTGCAGCGAGATCGACATCAAGGCGACCCGTTGCCCGCACTGCACTTCCGAGATCAAGGAGTGATGCGCACGGCAATTCTGTAACTGGGCCGAATGCGATTGCGTGGGCGCGCATGCCGGCCGGGCGGGATTACCTGAGAGCACCTGCCGGGCCGGACGACTCAACCTGAAGATACAAGGAGAACCACCGTTTTGAAGAACAGACTGCGGATCGCCGCCGTGCTTCTGCTTCTTGCGGGAGTGCTGGCGGGCTGTTCCGGGAAAAATGAGAATACGGAAGCCGGCATGCAGGCGCTGCGGGATCTCGACTATGACTCAGCCGCCATCTGCTTTGATTCTGCGGAAGAGGCGGGCGAGAATGCAAGGCTGATCGCCCGGGGCAGAGGAATCCTCAGCATGGGCCGCACCGATTACGAGGCCGCCGTGGATTACTTCACGGCCGCTCTGCAGGGCAGCAACGGCCAGCTTGAGCCGATCGATTACGATCTCAATTATTACCTCGCTGCGGCGCAGACCAAGCTGGGCGATTATGTGGCGGCGGAGAGCTGCTACGATGCCATTCTGGCGCTGGACGAGCAGGAGGATGCCTGCTTTTTGCGCGGCAATGTGCGGATCGCCTCCGGGCGCTTCGAGGAGGCCAGGCAGGATTACGACCGCGTGATCGCCATGGATCCGGACAATTACGGCCGCATCATCGAGATCTACAACGAGCTCAGCGCTTTCGGATATAGGGAAGCGGGGCTGGAGTACCTGCAGGCCGTACTCGACCGTGGCAAGGACAAGCTGACCGACCTCGAAAAAGGAAAGATCCATTACTACATGGGAGATTACTCGAATGCGGCGCTTTCGCTCGAAGCGGCCCGCAGCGCCTCCGCGGACCCGGAGAGCTACCTGTATCTCGGCCAGTCCTACGAGGCTATGGGCGAATACAATTACGCTTCCAACGTGTACGAGAATTTCCTCTCCCAGGTCGAGGGCAATGCCGTGATCTATAATCAGCTCGGCCTCTGCTACATGAAAATGGGAAATTACGAGGGCGCGCTCACCAGCTTCGGCGAGGGCATGAAGCTCGGGGACGCAGCGATGGCCCAGTCCTTAAGCTTCAATGAGGCCGTCACCTACGAGTACCTCGGCCGTTACCATGAGGCGGCACTCCTCATGGAAAATTACCTCAAGACCTACCCCGATGATGCCGTGGCACAGCGGGAATATATCTTTTTGGAGACGAGAGAATGATAGATAAACTGATCGAAGGAATCCGCCGTACCAATGCCCCGATCGTGGTCGGGCTCGATCCGATGCTTGGGTACGTACCGGATTATCTGAAAAAACAGGCATTTGACGAATTCGGCGAGACGCTCGAGGGCGCTGCCGAAGCCATCTGGCTCTACAACCGGGGACTCGTGGACGCGGTCTGTGACCTCGTGCCCGCCGTAAAGCCCCAGATCGCCATGTACGAGCAGTTCGGCATCCCCGGGCTGCAGGCGTTTCACCGGACGGTGGAATATTGTAAAAAGAAGGGCCTCGTCGTCATCGGCGATATCAAGCGCGGAGACATCGGTTCCACTTCCGAAGCCTATGCCGTGGGACATCTCGGCAGGGTACAGGTCGGCAGCCATGCGTTCTACGGGTTTGATGAGGATTTTGTCACGGTCAATCCCTATCTGGGCTCCGATGGCGTCCGTCCTTTTGTAAAAGTCTGCAAGGAAGAGAAAAAAGGCATCTTCGTCCTCGTGAAGACCTCCAATCCTTCCAGCGGGGAGTTCCAGGATCGTCTGATCGACGGAAAGCCCCTCTATGAGCTGGTCGGAGAGCAGGTGGCCGCCTGGGGCGAGGACTGCGTTGGTACCCATGGCTACAGTTATGTAGGCGCGGTGACCGGCGCCACCTATCCCGAGCAGGGCCGGCTCCTTCGCAGGGTGATGCCGAAGACTTACCTCCTCGTGCCCGGATACGGCGCGCAGGGCGGCAAGGGCGCGGACCTGATCCACTTCTTCAATGAGGACGGACTCGGCGCCATCATCAACTCCTCGCGCGGCATCATCGCGGCCTGGCAGCAGGAGCAGTACGCATCCTACGGGGAGAAAGGCTACGCGGATGCGGCCAGAGCGGCTGTGCTCGTGATGCAGCAGGATATCGCGCAGGCCTTGGACAACAGAGCATAACAGAGCGTAACACAGGAATACAGTCATTACCGTTCCATCAATCATCCGGAGGAAGAGAGCATGAAGAAGGTATTGTTTGTGGCATCTGAGGGAGTTCCTTTTGTTAAAACGGGCGGTTTGGCCGATGTGGTCGGAAGTCTTCCGAAATATATCGACAAGCGCTACTTTGATGTGCGCGTTTTCCTGCCCAAGTATGCCTGCATAAAGCAGGAGCTCAAGGACAAGATGACCTACGCGGGCAATTTCTACATGGATTACCACTGGCAGAATGTCTATGTCGGTCTCTTCCACGCGGAGGTCGACGGCGTCCACTACTACTTCATCGACAACGAATTCTACTTCAGCGGCCCGAAGGTTTACAATGACGATCCCCGCTACGAGATCGAGCGCTATGCATACTTCTGCAAAGCCGTGCTTTCCGCTCTCCCGGTCATCGATTTCCGGCCGGATCTCATCCATTGCCACGACTGGCAGACCGGCCTGATCCCGGTCTATCTCAAGGAGCGCTTTGCCGGCGGCGATTTTTACCGCGGGATCAAGACCGTGCTCACGATCCACAACCTCAAGTTCCAGGGAAAATGGGATGTGAAGACCGTCAAGGATCTGACCGGACTCCCGGACTACTATTTCTCGCCGGATAAGCTCGAGTCCTACAAGGATGCGAACCTGTTAAAGGGCGGCATCGTCTTTGCGGATGCGGTGACGACGGTTTCGGACACCTATGCCGAGGAGATCAAGATGCCCTTCTACGGAGAGGGGCTCGACGGACTGCTCCGCGCGCGCTCGAATTCCCTGCGCGGCATCGTCAACGGCATCGATTATTCCGATTTTGATCCCGCGACGGATCCGCACATCGTGAAAAAATACAACGCCGTCAATTTCCGCAAGGAAAAGGTGAAAAATAAGCATGCGCTCCAGGAGGAGCTTGGCCTGACCGTTGATGATAAGAAGATGATGATCGGCATCGTCTCCCGCCTGACGGACCAGAAGGGGCTGGATCTGGTGGCCTATATCATGGACGAACTGTGCCAGGACGACATCCAGCTCGTAGTCCTCGGCACCGGCGAGGAGCGCTATGAAAATATGTTCCGCCACTTTGACTGGAAATATTCCGACAAGGTCTCGGCGAACATCTACTATTCCGACGGCCTGTCGCACAAGATCTATGCGGCCTGCGACGCGTATCTGATGCCCTCGCTTTTCGAGCCCTGCGGCCTCAGCCAGCTGATCGCGCTGCACTATGGAACCGTTCCCATCGTGCGCGAGACCGGCGGCCTGAAGGATACCGTGGAGTCCTACAACGAGTACGAGAGCAAGGGAACCGGCTTCTCCTTCGTCAATTACAATGCGCATGAGCTTCTGCGTACGATCCGCTATGCGGAGCAGATCTATTACGATCGCCGCAGAGAGTGGAACAAGATCATTGACCGGGCCATGGCCGTGGATTATTCCTGGGGCGTCTCCGCCAATAAATACCAGGAGATGTACGACTGGCTGATCGGGTAGCTCGGGGATACGTATACGTCCCAGCCTTTGTTTACGGACTGTCATGGAATGCCTGTAGCATCTGTGCGGCCTTTAATGTCTCTGGATGGTCGGAACCAAGCACCTTCGTCCGCAAAGAAAGAACGTTTTCTTCAAGTCTGATCGCTTGATCGCGTTCGCCCAACGCTCTGGCTTTTTCCAGATCGCCGGACATGGAATAAAAGCTGAAAAGATCCTGCAGCATATCCAGTGTCTTCGGATGATTCTCTCCGATCTTTTCTTTCCGGATATTGTACAGATAGGTTGCGATGTTGATGGCTTTTTCATGATCGCCCAAAGCAAAATAGACAAGATTCAGATCGGCGAGTACATCCAAAGCCTTCGGATGATCCTCTCCCAGAATGCTTTGCAGACCATCATACGCGGTTTCTCCGCACTTTTTTGCCATCTCATAATCACCGAGAACATAGAAATACCTCACTTTTTCCTGGTGCTTCCGATGATGGGGGGCTTGTCCGTATCAAGCCCGGGGCCTCCGGGACCATGCGGAAGATCCGGCGCGCTGAGGGGCGGGAGCTTTATCTTGTCGCCCTCATCGCTTCCCGGTCCTCCGGGACCGTAGGGAAAGTCGGGGGCTTGCAGGGGTCCGATCCGATTTCCTTTGATTCTTTTTTCCATTCTTCTCCCTCCGTTTCCAGGCACTTTGACTATTTCCGTCCTCTTCGGCAGGTCACCTTTTGCTGTCCAGGATCCTCCGTGCCCAGTCGGCGTTTATGAGCATGGAATCATTTGCCATGATCTCGTCGCGGAACTGATCTTCGATATGCGCATACAGTTCGCGACTAAACGGCAGATACCCCCATCTTCCATCACTCAGATGCAGTCCGGTAACAAGCTCGCCTTCGGGGGAAACATCGATCATTACTTCCTCGATCCCTGCTTCGGCCAGCTCGGGATTGGATTCGAGGATCGCCATCAGCGAAAAGACCTTCATGATCTCGATCGCCTTATCTTCCAGAGCGTGGTCCTTGAGGATCAGCTTTTCCATGAACTGGTACCTGTTTGTTACCACACGGAAGTCAAGGGGAGCGCCGTCCGGGAGCATCTTTTGCATTTTTTTGAAATGCTCTGTGAAGCGTTCCGCGTCGCTTTTCTCACAGAGCTGGACCATAAAGTTATCTTCCTGCTGATGGTAGAGAACCGGATAATCAATGAAACTTTTGAGCCCGCAATGAGGGCAGGTCCAGAGAAATGCTTCGCCTGTGCGGACCTTCTCCTTCATATCGGGATCGACGGCAGTATTGATGCTTTCCCATACGGTGAATTCGGAGGTTTGACCGCACTGCGGACAGGTTACCGTGGTTGAATTCATCAGTGACATAGCGTATCTCCTTTCTTTCGCAGGTCCATGGCCATTTTCATATGCATCCTTCGAACATGCCATCGGTTTTCTTAAGGGACGGTGGAAGCGCGGGTCTGCCTGTAAGTCCGGTGCAGCCCTTGAACATCGATCTTGCATCGCGCAGTCCCCCGGGCAGAGCCGGCGCTTCCCTGAGGGATTCGCAGTATGCGAACATATTACAGCATTTGGAAGCATTGGAAGGAATTTCGGGGGCTTCGGCAAGGGATACGCATCCGGAGAAAAGCCCCACATAGCTGCGGATGTTATTGCGTATTCCGGGAGGATTCGTTATCGATCTGCACTTCGAGAACATGTACTGGCAGTTTTTGGCATGAGGGGGAACGTCCGGAGCGTTTTTCAGACGAGTGCATCCGTCAAAGAGGGATGCGCAGTCAATGATGCTGTCCGGAAGCCCGGGGGCGGTCTCGAGCATTTCACACTTCTGAAATGTCCGGTTACAATTTTTCACCCGGTCAGGGAAAGCTGCGGGAATGGATCTAAGGCGGGTGCATCCCGAGAACATATCGCTTGCATTTTCAAGAGATTTCGGAAAATTAGGAACTTCCTCAAGACTTGAACAGAATTGAAACATGCCAAGGCAATCGGATACTTTTTTCGGGATTCGGGGAGCTTTTTTAATTTTTTTGCATCCCCAGAACATATACGAACAATCGGTGACGTCTTTCGGTATCCGCGGTGCGGAAAGAAGGTTCTCGCATCCAAAGAACATGCAGGAGCAATCGGTGACGCTCTGGGGGATCACCGGAGCCTTCTTCATTGTTTTGGCGATCTCCGAGGAAGAAAACATGTGGCTGCAGCTTTTTACTCCCTCGGGAATCCGAATGTCTTTTCCGTCGGTCGCATTTCCTATATATTGGAGGCCGAATTCAAGGATCATGAATTCTTCATCATCATAGTCAAATTCACCGATTTTTCCGGAATAATGTCTGATCATGTCAGTCTCCTTTCAGAACCTCTGTCCGATTCTAATATAGTACCTAAGGATGCATATGGAAATTGCATGAATTACGACGGATATGACATATCTTACGTAAGGAGGATCAAAAACGTAACCGGTGCAATATCGGTCGTAATCCAGGTTGTATCCATAACTATTTTACCAAGATATGATGAAAAGCGTAAGGAGACAATCTTGACCGCTTTACGGGTATTTGGGCGATCCGGCAGACAGAAAGGGATACCGAAACGCTGAATGATTTTGATATAATTGGATACAGGACACCGGATCCTGCGCTCATGACCCGGTGACAGGGAAGGGGGAAGTATATGGGATGTGAAAAGACGTATCTTTCGAAGATCCGGCGGATGTACAAGGTTCTTCGCGGAGATGTAAGGCTGATCGCTGTAGCCTGCGCTGCAGGAGAAATATGCCAGAAATCGGACAACCGTGCGGTGATCGCGAATGAAGCGCTGGAACTGACGGTCCGACTTATGTATCTGGAACAGGAAGAGGATCCGGATAAGTTCTATGGAGTTCTGAGCACTCCCGAAGGAACTCGCGAGCTTGCGGACAGAACCACGGCGGAATGGAAAAAGCGGATCATCGCAGATCACTTCGGAGAGGAAGATGTAGTCCATAAAGCTGCGTCGATCGGGATCAGTCTTTCTGCGGCGGGAGATACGGACAGGTTACCTGTCCGCGTGGACGCACTGGTCGTTTTTCCCAATGACTGTCCTGTGATGCTAAGCTTTTCAACAGACGGATCCTTCGAAGATTACCGCAGCTGTCAGTGGATGAGAGATCCTGATACGTATGTATAGAAAAGGGAGAAAAGATGTCTATCTATTCCGGAAAAGAATCCGTATTTAAATATTTCGAAGAGATCACGCAGATCCCCAGACATACCGGGAAAGAAAAGGCGATAGCCGATTATATTGTAGGGTGTAACCAAAAGCATCATCATGAGCTCAAAATCGACAGTGACGGTAATATTCTTATCTATGTTCCCTCGAGCACGGGCTATGAAAATGAACCGACCATCCTGCTGCATGCGGATCTTGATATGCCCTATGAGCAGGATGACGACAGTGACAGGGATCTGACCGTGGAGGGCCTTGATCTCAACCTTGCCGGCTCCTGTCTTTATGCGGAAGGCTCCTCCCTCGGAGCAGCCGGCGCATTCGGAATAGCCGCCATGCTCATGATCATGAATGATGACGAGCTCAGGCATCCGAAGCTTCAGCTGCTTTTTACCGCAGGAAGATATGACGGTATGAGGGGCGCCCGGGGATTTGACGCGTCCTCTCTTTACGGGAAGGATCATATTCTGATCAGTCTTACCGGTACAGATTCCTCTGTTTTTCTTATCGGGAAAAATCCCGACAGAAAATGCATGCATCATGCATGGACCTACGGTTACGCTATACCGGTCTGCTTAAAGGCGATCATGTATCGGAATATGCAGCATATTCCCACTTCGATCCGTCCGGCCGCGGAAGAGACGGAGGTAGACCTTCTGAAAGCCGCACTGGAAGAGGTTGCTTCGGATTTTAATGAAAACATCCGCTTTGACGCTATGATCATGGGCCCCGATATCGACGGGGAGGGCCATCCCGGTGAAAGCGTTACGGTCGCATCGATCCAGGAATGCTACAATCTGCTCAGACAGCTCCTGCTCACCAAAGAGCAGGCATATACAGAGTTTTATGCGTATGATAAGGATTCCGTCAGGCAGTTTGAGACCCCCGGATCTTCCGGGAGTGTTACGGATGGGGAGGATTCTGGCGAGGGGACAAAAACGGATCCGGAAGGAGAGCCGGATGCGGAGGAAGGCGACGGGGATGCTTTCCCCGGCGGTGGCTGGATGCGGCTCGCTTACTATTTTGCACCGCAGGACAGACGAAACGTGGAAGATCTGCCCATGCACACCTATGTCAGGGTCTTTTACGAAAGCTTTTTCAGGGAAGAGCTGGTGGAGATCGTCAAGGATACCGAAAGCGGATTTGCCTGTACCATAGCCGGCAGCGACAGGGATTCCATCGAAGCCTGGGCGGCCAGGCTCGATCCGGTGATCGATCTGTGTGATCAGTCCTTTTATACGGTGACCGATCTGGCTTCGGAGATCCAAAGGTCCGTTATCCGGGAAAAGAAAGAAAAAACGGAAACCGAATACCGGCTGGATAATCTTTTAAACCGTATCAATTCCCTTGTGGGCGTGCCGGAATTTAAGAAGATATGCAATCGTATTGCCCGCATCTCCAAAGGGGAGAACCGATCGCTTCTGAAAAGATTTCTTGAAAACTGTGCGGTATGCATTTCCATAGGACCGGGCGACGGATATACGACGCTCATCGAACTCTTCCATCAGCTTCTCCGGCTGTGCGGCATGACGGAGAGTTCTTTTGATGAAATTCCGGAGATCAAAAAGAACGTATCCTATGAAGGTATTTTCAAATGGATCGAGGCCAACTCCTCGGAAAGCGAACCCTTATCGATCGACATGACCTTCAAGATGGAGGATACCGACAGTGATGAATTTGTAAGCTTCCTGAGAAAGCTGCACGGCGAAAGGATCGGTTCGATAACCTTCTTCAAGCTTCCGTATTCCGAAGGCTGGGAAAAGGAAAGAATGATAAGGGCGCTTTCTTCGGTTTTCCAGCTGGTGACGATCGACATTCCTCCGTTTTCGACCGGCGAATATCTGGAACATGCGGATCATGTTTTCGGGGATTTCGGATTTGAACTGACGCCCGATGCGCACGAGAGGATGGAACAATGCATCATTGAAAAGAGAAACAAGGATCATTTCTACGGCCTGTTATCGATCACGGAGCTCGTCAAGGAGATCATCTATCAGAAAAATGTTCATGAAGCCGAGAGGAAAGAAGAGATGTCATTTTTGATCAGAAAAGAAGATCTTGCTTCCATGGAAAGTAAATACAGCCTTGAAACGGAGAGCGTTGCTACACTGGAGGATATGATCGGTGTGGACGAGATCAGGGAGCGCATCGATGAGATCCTGATCCAGCTTGAGCTGGCCAGGGATATGCCTTATGAAAAGAGACCCGGTATGCACATGCTCTTTACCGGCAGTCCCGGAACAGGCAAGACGACCGTGGCAAGGATTCTCGGCAAGATGCTCAAGGAGAAGGGGCTTTTAAGCAACGGACAGTTCTATGAGAGAACCGGTCGGGAGCTTGTCGGAAGATATATCGGAGAAACCGCACCCTTAACAAATGCGATATGCCGGGATGCATACGGTTCGATCCTGTTCATCGATGAAGCCTATACGCTTTACCGTGGCGATGACAATGACAGGGATTTCGGACGGGAAGCGCTGGATGCACTGGTTACCCAGATGGAGAATCACAGACAGGATTTCATCGTCATATTCGCCGGGTATTCGGATCAGATCAAGCATATGCTCGAAGCCAATCCCGGCCTTCAGAGCCGCATCCCTTATGAAGTCAAATTCCGGAATTTCACAAGGGAGGAGCTGTCACAGATCTACATGAAAATGGTCAGGAGCAGCTACGAATGCAGCCATGATCTCGAAGCAGCCGTACAGGAGTATTTCGCCGCATTCAAGGAGGATGTCCTGAGCGATGAGACCTTTTCAAATGCGCGATTTGTCCGCAACCTTTTTGAAAGATCCGTTGCAAAAGCAGCGCTCAGGATCCAGGCGCAGACGGGTGAGAAGATCCGGGGAGATATGATCCACATCATGGCCAAGGACTTTGAAACCGCAGTTGAAACCGAAGAGTTTAAGAGCCTGCTCGAAAAGAGACGCAGAACGCTGGGGTTTGTATGATGGGTAATGAAGAGAAAAAGAAATTTGCAAATGCGCTCGGAAGCTATCGGAGGCAGGCCCTTATGAACGATGCGCTCCGCAGGGCGGAGCATCTGATCGGTGCGGACGATTTCAAGGAATTTATCGAAAGGTCCTCTAAGCTGTATCAGCATGCCGGGGAGTGCGATTCCGTGATCTTGACCGCCGTCTCGAGGATGTATCTTCTTTCCGTCAATCCCGGAGACGGCATCGATACCCAGCTGGGGATCCTTACGGATGTACTGAGGGCGATGGGGAATGTTGAGGATCTCGGCGTTCAGTATTTTACCCTCCATCTTCCCGACCACAGCGTACAGAGTCTGAATCCCGAGATCCGGACGGACAGGGATATCGTTCTGGAACAGATCAGGGATATGGGACTTCTCAGGATCGATCAGAGGAGAATCTGCTGCATCGATATCTCCAGATGGATCGACCGCGTCGAATCCGCGGAATTCAGGGCGGTGCTGGCAAGGCTCAGGGACCGCATATATGATCAGTTTGTGGTGTTCTGGATCCCTGCGGTCGATGAGATAACGCTCAGAAGAGTCCGCGAGTCCATCGGCTGGTTTGTCAATGTCGATGATCTGTACACGCCTCCGTTTTCGGTGGACCAGTATTATGCGTTTGGCCTGAACAAGCTGGAGAAGATGGATGTGCGCCTCGATGAGGGAGCACGGAGGATCTTCCGGGATTGTATCGTTTCGCGAAGGACCGATAAGAATTTCTTCGGCTTCAACACGATCAATAATCTGATCAATGAGATGATCTTTACATCCCTTATGGAAGGAGCGCAGGATGACGCTTAATGAGCTCGAACTTGAACCGCTGAAGGAATATACGATCAGGCTTACAAAGGACGATGAACTCGTCTTTGAGATCCCGGGTTACTATCCCGGAGGAGCGTTGGTACGCAGATTGCTTTATGACGGCGGGGAAGATGCGGTGCTCGTCAGGAATAAGTATCAGTGCATTCTCTGCGATCATGTACACAGAGAGGTCAGACAAAGGCTGGATCATTGTAAGGAGATTACCGTTGTCGAAACCGACACCATGCGCCGATATAAAGCAGTCGTAAGTCACGGCGGGATCGGTGCGGACACCGGTAAAGCCGGCAAATTACACGATTATTCCTACAAGTATCATCCCTTTCCGCTCAGAAACGGAACGTTTGAAACGGGGGAAGCCGAATGCAGCTGCTGCGGGAAAAAGAAAAATATCTTTATGAAAGCAAAGGGCGTTGCCAAAGCGTTACCGGAGTTTGTCATGTGTCCCGAATGTATAGCGGATGCGGGGAATCTCAAAAAGGGGATCGACATCTGGCCGGGGATCAGCGACCGGCTTCTCACTTCTCCCAATTTCTATGAGGTGATGGGGGTATGCCCTCCCTTTAAGCATAACGGAAGACTTTCCGGGACATGGGGACTTCACTGCGGCAAGATGGCGGTGTACCTTGGCAGGATCTATGCCGAAGACCTTGTGATACCCTTGTGGAGTGAGATTGAGTCTACCTGGACAAATGAGATGAATCCCTTCCGGGAGGAGGATCCCGGAGCATTTTTTAAGAGGATCGACAGGGAAGAAGTATCCGCGTACCTGTTCCGATGTGTGGAATGCGGAAAGCATCTGTGCATATGTATAAAGAATCCCGGTGCACAGGGTGCGGAAGGAGATATGCTTTGGCCTTTGAGAAAAACAGAGAAGAACTGACAGAGGAAGAATGGAAATTGATCGATTTTCTGATCACGGTCATCGGAAAAGAAAAAGAATGGGAAGTATCGACCGACCGCCATCACAGAAAATGTCTCTGGGAGCGTGAAGAGGATGCACCTTTTGTTCTGGAGGAAGGGATCAGGGCATTAAAAGAGGCAGTCGGAGACCGGCTTGACCGGCTCGGACTGCCTGCTGAAAAACAGGAAATGCTAGGGCGCCTCTTTAAGGAATTCGGATGATCCGATTTTCCGTGGTGATGATCTCCGGAACGATTTCGAGCGCTTCTTTGCGAACCTCTGCTCCGATCTGGGAATCAAATGCGATTCCCTGGATTCTTTGCAGGTTCGGACAGGAGGCGAGAAAGTTCTTATAGCACCCGGTCACTTTGGGATTACCCTGGCCGGAAAAAACCTCATACGGTATCAGAAGAACCTTTTCCGCAGTTTCTTCCAGGGGATCCGTTATGTCGAGCGGTTCATAGATACCGCAGTCATTTTTCGCAAATCCGGCATCCGTTCCCTGTTCGAAGAATACCAGAGTATTCCCTGCGATCACGGGGAAGAAAACCTTATCCGAGTGAACGGACATTTCCCCGGCAAAGTCCCGGATGTCCGGCGCGGTATCCGGTCCGTAAAATGCGAGAAATACGCTCCTGACATAATCCGGAGAGGCATGGTAACTGTCATAAAGCGTCCGGCATATATCCCTGGACGCTCTTTTTCTTTCGCCGCTGGACTTTGCATGGTTTGATCTGCCGTATTTACGGATCAGCTCATCGGAAGGCAGCATTTTCTCTCCCTTCGGAATCCCTCATCAGGATCCTCTTTTTCCGGTGTTGCACGTGCGTCTGAAGAAAATTATAATAGATAATGTCAGGAAAAGACAATCACTGCTGAGTGCTTTCGAAAGAGCACTTCGGTGCAGGGAAGAAAGAGCGCCGACGATCCTGTAAAGGCGGATATTTATGACTGTAAAAGAGATAGCGAAAATCTGTAATGTGTCTCCCGCGACCGTGTCCAATATCCTGAACGGCCGGCATAAGGCCAGCGCCGAGACGGTGGAGCGCGTGATGGAGGTGGTCCGGAGCACCAATTACCGGCCGAATCCCATGGCCAAGAGCCTGCGCACCAAGGTGACCAAGACCATCGGCATCATCGCGGAGGATATCGCCCAGTTCACCACACCGGATATTCTGGAGGGACTGATGGCGGTCCTGGAGGATGCAGGGTACAAGACCCTCTGCATCAACCTGCGTCTGTATGCGAGATGGGGCGATGTCTGGTACAATTCCGAGGAGTCCATCCAGAGCGTGCTTCGTCCCGCGATCGAGGAGCTCAAATCCGTCCAGATCGACGGAGCGGTCTACATCGCCGGTCATGTGAGGAACATCAAGGGCTTCTGCGAAGCCATCGGCGTCCCCAATGTTATCACGCATGCTTATTCCGACCGCGGCGTGACGGCTTCCGTGATGCTGGACGACGAGGACGGCGGCTACCGGATCACCCGGTATCTGATCGATCACGGGCATCGGAACATCGGATTTGTGGGCGGCCAGAGCGACAATGCCCACACCGTCCGAAGACTGGAAGGATATCGGAAGGCTCTGAAGGAAGCCGGCATCAAATATGACAGCAATCTGGTCATGTTCGGCAACTGGGAGCGCATCAGCGGCGCCCAATGCATGGACTGCCTTCTGACGCAACGCAAGAAGATCACAGCGGTCTTCTCCGTTTCGGACCAGATGGCCGGCGGTGTCTATGACAGTCTGGAAGCGCACGGACTGCGGGCCGGCAGGGATATCTCCGTGGTCGGGTACGATGATATGGTCATCGCGCGCTATTTCCGCCCGGGACTTACGACCATGCGCATGCGACTGAAGGAAATGGGACAGAAGAGCGGCGAAATGCTGCTGGATATGCTCTCCGGCAGCGAACAGTACCAGGGAAAGCAGGTCTATCTGCCGTGTGAACTGGTCGAGCGCGAATCGGTGGGGACACTGGATTAAATCGATTTACTTAAACGAAATGTGAAAGTTTCGCACTCTTCGATTGCCAAATGAGAATATTTGAGAAGAGGATGATACCAGGCAGGGTGTACAAAGTGCACCCTGCTTTTTATAATTTATTTATATTTAGTAAATCGTTTTACCTATTCAGGTACCTGTCTCCGGGGATGAGACGGGAGATGACTGTATCACAGCTCTTGTTTTTCCACTTTTTGTAAAACCGATCGATGATTGTGTCTGCCTGACGACTGGTTATGTCCGGCGCTTTAAGGGGGTCTTCCGTATGTTGGAGGCACAGCTTCGCAAAAAACGCAATATTACGGATATCAGCGGAGAAGATTTCACGCTCTATCTGCGCAGCGAGCGCGGTGTGATCCGCCTTCTGCCCGTGATGGAGAATGTGCTGCGGGTGTCCTATTCCGAGACCGGTGATTTTGAGGATCCGGCAAGCTGTTTTGCAAGGGATGTCGCAGAACATCTGCACCCTCCGGTCTATCGCGGGAGCTTTAAGCATCATACCCAGGACGGGAAGCTGATCCTTGGCCTGCCCGGACTGAAGGCGGAGGTGAATCTGTCCACCGGCAGCGTCAGCTATTTTGGGACCGGGGATGAGCCGATCGCCAAGGAGGCGGATTTCGAGAGCAAGGTCGTGGATCCCTTTGAGAGCTTTATCGCGGTGGAGGACGATTCCGCCCTGGTGGAAGAGCTTCAGACCGCCGATGGTGTCAAGCGCCGGATCTTAAGCGCGGCGCGGGAGTCGCGCGGTATACTCTGCCATACGCGTCTTAGCCTGGAATTTGCCGAGGAGGAGGTCCTGTTCGGACTCGGACAGTCGCCCGAGGGCTGCTGGAACCTGCGCGGGACCACGCAGTATCTGCATCAGGCGAATCTCAAGTCGCCGATTCCGATTCTTTTGTCCGACCGCGGCTACGGGATCTTTCTCAGCTCGCAGAGCACCTGCATCTTTGAGGATTCCGAAAAAGGGGGCTGCCTGGAAACCCATGCGGACCCGTTCCTGGATTACTACTTTATCGCCGGCGGCGTGCGGGAGGTCGTGGCGGCCATGCGCACCATGAGCGGCAAGGCTTCGATGCTTCCGAGATGGGCCTTCGGCTATATCCAGTCGCAGGAACGCTACGAGTCGCAGAAGGAGATCCTCGATACGGCGAAGAAGTTCCGGGAGCTCGATTTCCCGGTGAGTGCCATCGTTCAGGACTGGCTCAGCTGGCCGGAGGGCCTCTGGGGACAGAAGAGCTTCGATGCGACGCGCTATCCCGAGCCGAAAGCCATGATCGAGGAGCTTCACCGGCAGGGCATCCATTTCGTGATCTCCATCTGGCCCAATATGGGAGAGGGCGGATCGAATTTCCGTGAGTTTCGCAAGAACGGTGCCTTTCTTCCCAATTCGCACTTATACAACGCACTCAGTCCGGAGGGCAGAGCGCTCTACTGGAAACAGGTCAGCGAGGGACTTTTCTCCAAGGGCGTGGACGGCTGGTGGGGAGACAGCTGCGAACCCGTGACCCCCGAGTGGGAGCACGTGAACGTGATGGGACCCGCGTTCGTTTATCACGAATTCGTCGAAGCGGCCTCCAAGATCCTGCCGGAAGAAAAACTGAATGTGTTCTGCGCCTATCACAGTCGGACCCTGTACGAGGGACAGCGCGCGGAGAACGCGGACAAGCGGGTCTTCAATCTGACGCGAAGCGGATTCCCCGGCAGTCAGGCCATGGGAGCGGTCGTTTGGTCCGGAGACATCTCCGCCTCCTGGGATACGCTGCGCAGACAGGTGAGCGCGGGACTTTCCTTTGTGACGACCGGTATGCCGTACTGGAACCTCGATATCGGTGCATTTTTTGTAAAGCGCGGCGAGCCCTGGTACTGGAACGGCGATTATGATGAGCCGGTGGGAAATCCGGACTACCTGGAACTGTACCTCCGCTGGTTCCAATACGGCATGTATCTCCCTGTCATGCGTGCGCACGGCACGGACCTGCGCAGGGAGCCCTGGAATCTGGCCCGTCCCGGGTCGGAGGAATATGAGATCCTGAAAAGTACTGCGCGCATGCGCTACCGGCTGCAGCCCTATATCTATTCCCTGGCGGGAGCGGTCTGGCTGCGGGACGAGCTGATCATGCGGCCGCTTCTCTATGATTTCCCGAAGGACCGGGTGGCCCCGGGGATCGGAGACCAGTTCATGTTCGGGCCGTCCATTATGGTCTGCCCGGTGACCGAGCCGGAGCGTGTAAGCGGCGGACGCAAGACCGTCTATCTGCCGGCGGGCTGCGACTGGTTCGATCTTCACACGCATCGCAAGTACCACGGCGGCTGTCATGTGACGGTGGAGCTGACCAGAGAATACATCCCCGCCTTTGTTCCCACGGGAGCCATCCTTCCCATGGACGAGGACGGAACGCTCACCATCCTGGCCTTCAAGGGCCGGAAGGGAAGCTTCCTTTTCTACGAGGATGCCGGTGACGGATACGGATATGAGGACGGAGAATACGCGTTGACCGAGATCACCTACGACGGAGAGGAGCTTCTTTCCTTCCGCGTACTCCATACCTATGAGGGAGCGCGGGACATCCGGAGCGCAAGCACCGCACGGTTCATCGACGGAACGTTTCGCTGACGGGCGAGGTACCATCTTAATCTAACGCAAGGAGAGGAATGAAAAGCATGAGCACGACTTCCTACATCAACAAGAGAAAGGTCAGGGGCTACAAGGAATTTCTGATGATCCTTCCCTTTATGCTTCTGGTTCTTGTCTTTTCCTACTATCCGCTGTACGGCTGGATCTATGCCTTCTTTGATTACAAGCCGCCCGCACCGCTTTCCTGGGACAAGTTCGTCGGCTTCAAGTGGTTCGTCTCCATGGTGGAAAATAAAGTGAAGCGCGCCGAGATCCTGAAGGTGCTTCGCAACACCTTCGCCATGAGCGGGATCAGCCTGTTCTTCTCCTGGTTCCCCATGATGATCGCGGTGTTCCTGAACGAGATCAAATGCAAGTGGTTCCGCAAATTTGTCCAGACCGTCACCACCCTCCCGAACTTCATCAGCTGGATCCTGGTCTATTCCATCGCCTACTGCATCTTCAACAGCACGGGTGTGGTCAACCAGGTGATGATCAGCATGGGACTGACCGATACCCCGATCCTTTTCCTGCAGTCCAGCTCCCACATGTGGTTCAAGATGTGGTTGTGGCTGACCTGGAAAAATGCAGGCTGGGCGGCCATCATGTACATGGCGGCCATCGCCGGGATCGATGAGGAACTCAACGAGGCGGCCCGTGTGGACGGCGCGTCGCGTATGCAGATCATCTGGAACATCACGATCCCGAGTATCCTGCCCACCTATTTTGTCCTGACGATGATCAACCTGGCCAATTTCCTTTCCAACGGCATGGAACAGTACTTTGTCTTCCAGAACGCGTTCAACAAGGATTACATCCAGGTGCTGGATCTGTACGTTTACAACCTCATGAGCAACGGCGGATATTCCCTTTCCACCGCCATCAGTATTCTTAAGACCGTCGTCAGCGTGATTCTTCTGGTGACCACCAACGGTATCTCCAAGAAGATCCGCGGAGAAGGATTTATCTAAAAGATTGGGGCAGAGAAATGAGTAAAACACAGGTTGTGAAAAAGAAAAAGCATACTTCCGCGGGAGACCGGGTGATGGATGCCATCATCTACGTGGTATTCTCCATCTTCGCCTTTGTATGCGCCTATCCGTTTTATTACATCTTCATCAATACCATCAGCGCGAACAATCTCAGTGAGCGCGGCAAGATCGTGTTCCTGCCGCAGGATATCCACTGGACCAACTACACGCAGGTGTTTAAGATCCCGGAGCTGTTCCACGCATTCGAGATCTCCCTGGCCAGAACCGTGCTCGGAACGGCGATCACCGTCATCACTTCAGCGTTTCTGGGATACATGTTCACGCGGCAGACGCTCTGGCACCGGAAATTATGGTTCCGCATGACGGCTGCGACCATGTACTTCAACGCAGGTATCATTCCCTGGTTCCTGACCATGCGCAATCTCCACCTGACCAACAACTTCTGGGTTTACATCCTGCCGTTGGCCATCTCGCCTTTTTACATCATTCTCTGCAAGACCTTTGTCGAGTCGGTCCCGAGAGAGCTTGAGGAGGCGGCGGAGATCGACGGCGCCGGGACGCTGACCATCTTTTTGAAGATCATCCTTCCCGTCATCAAGCCGATCCTCGCGACCGTTGCAATCTTCACGGCGGTCAACCAGTGGAACGCTTTCCAGGACACATTGCTTTTGGTGACGGACAGCAAGCTCTACACCCTGCAGTTCCTGCTCTACAACTACATCAACCAGGCAAGTTCCCTGAAAGCGCTGGTCAACAGCGGATCCTCCGGTGTGAACATCGCCGCGTCTCTGGCGCACGCGCAGACGGCTACCTCCATCCGCATGACCGTTACGATGGTGGTGGTGGTTCCGATCCTGATCGTCTATCCCTTCTTCCAGCGGTATTTCACGAAGGGCATCATGATCGGTGCGGTCAAGGGATAAGCTTCCGGCCCCGCCGGGAAGCGCATGAAAGGTGATGAGCCGTGCGGAAGCGGCTTTATCATAAAACAAAAAAAGGAAAAAAAGAAAAAGAATGAGGGAGGTATTAAAGTGAAGAAAAAGTTGTTAGCAACCTTATTGACAGCTGCCATGGTCGTATCCTGTATCACAGGCTGCGGTTCCGGCAGCGGTGACACCGGTTCGGCAGGCGGTTCGACCGGCGGCTCTGCCACCACGACGGATACCGGTTCTTCGTCCGCATCTACGGATACCGGAAGCGGAGATGCCGCTGCATCCGGCGATGCGATGGTCATCGAGATCTATGACGTGGCTGCGAACTACCAGGGCATGCAGACCGGTTGGTTCCAGAAGGTCGTCAAGGATCGTTTCAACATCGAACTGAACATCATCGCTCCGCAGGTAGCCGGTGATGCCATCTACCAGACCCGTGCTTCCAGCGGCAACCTGGGTGATATCGTGATCCTGGATGCGACCGATTTCAAGGATTGCGTGGCAGCAGGCCTGATCAAGGACATTTCCGCAGAGTATGCGAACACCACGAATCTGAAGCAGTATGACGAGCAGATCCAGACCCTGAACAAGGGTATTGAAGGCATTGCGGACGGTGCGATCTACGGTATCCCTACCGAGATGACCAACACCTCTCCCACCAGCGTAACGGACGAGAATATCTATTCTTCTCCTCTGCTGAGATGGGATCTGTACACCGAGCTCGGAAGCCCGGATATCGCTGATCTGGATGGCCTTCTGGACGTTCTCGCCCAGATGAAGGAAGCGCATCCCACCAACGATGCAGGCGATCCTGCTTATCCGTTCTCTCTGTGGCCTGACTGGGACGGCGGCGACGGCATGCTCGGTATCGCCAATGTCGTACAGCTGACCACCTGGTACGGCGAGAAGATCAAGGGTTCCGCTATCGTCAAGCCCGACGATACCATGATCTCCCTGACCGACAAGGCAGGTTCCTACTATCGCATCCTGAAGTTCCTCAACAAGGCATACAGAATGGGCCTCGTGGATCCCGATTCCGCTACGCAGGATTGGAACTCCGCATGCGCTAAGATGAGCGCAGGTCAGGTTTATCTGATGTGGTACAGCTGGCAGGTCGGCTTCTGGAACACCCAGGAGAGACTGGACAACGGCACTGCATTTATCTTCATCCCTGTCAAGGATCAGCTCTACTATGCGGATTCCGACAGCTACTACGGATCCGGCCGTGTATGGGGCGTAGGTTCCGGCGTGGAAGGCGAGAAGTATGAGACCATCATGAAGTTCCTTGACTGGTATGCATCTCCCGAAGCTCTGGAGTTCCAGCATGCAGGTATCGAAGGCTTCAACTATGTCAGAGGCGAGGATGGCAAGTTCACCCTGATCAATGACAACGCTCTGATGGACAACCTTCCCGTTCCCGAGGAGTGGGGCGGCGCAGGCTACTCCGATGGTAACAATGCCATCAACCAGTGGATCGTAGCAGCTCTGTCCACCAACCCGAACACCGGTGAGGGCTATGCATCCAAGTTCTGGAGCTCCTACAAGGAGTCCACGATGACCCAGATGAAGAAGGACTGGAGCGCGAAGTTTGGCGCTACCGATCCGGTTGACTACATGAAGAAGAACGGCGTTCTGAACGTAAGCCCGAACGTATCCGTATCTCTTCCTTCCGATACCGCTGATATCTCCGTTATCCGTAACCAGTGCAACGAGGCCATTTGCGACGCTTCCTGGAGAATGATCTTCGCAGAGTCCGATGAGCAGTTCGATGCAATGTGGGACGAGATGGCTGCACAGATGGACGGCTTCGGATTCCAGGATCTGCTTGCATTCGATATGGAGAAGGAGCAGATCGAGATTGATGCCAAGAAGGCAGCGAAATAACTTCATTTGATTTCTTTCGAGGGGGCCCTTAGGAAAGAGGAAGCGGGATTTCATATCCCGCTTCCTTTTGTTTTGTGATACAATAAAGTGTCATGATAATCACCAAAAGTACACGGAGTGTGAGCGATGCCCCGCAGAGGCTTAAACGAAGAACGGAATAATAATTTTATCCTGCAGGCGGGCATTCTGGCAGCAGCCGGGATCATCAGCAGCATCATCGGGCTCCTCTACCGGGGGCCTTTGTCCGGTGTCATCGGAGATCTCGGCCTCGGCTATTATCAGTCCGCGTACGCATTCTATACCATCATTCTGCTGGTTTCTTCCTACAGCATTCCATCCGCGATTTCCAAGGTGATCGCCCAGAAGCTGGCGCTTCAGGAATACAAAAACGCGCATCGCTTTTTCCTGGGCTCTCTTTATTATGTGCTGGTCGTAGGCGCGGCCGCGAGCCTGCTCCTCTTTTTCGGGGCGGGCCTCTTTGTGGAGGATGCGGCGATCCCGGTGCTGCGCGTCTTTGCGCCGACGATCTTTGTCTACGGCGTGCTCGGCGTCCTGCGGGGGTATTTCCAGGCACACAAATCCATGGTGCAGACCTCCCTCTCCCAGATCATCGAACAGGTGGCCAACGCGGTGGTCTCTGTCGGAGCGGCGATCCTGCTGATCCGGCATTTTATGGGCACGATGGAGGTTCCGGCGGACGAGGCCGGGCAGGTGACCCGTGCCGTGTACGGTGCCATGGGCAGCGCGCTGGGCACCGGGGTCGGTGTGCTGGTGGCCCTGATCTTCATGTTCATCGCCTATCGCGTCAGCCGTCCGATCATCATGGACCGCATCGCGGAGGACATGCATGAGGAGCGGTCCGAATACCGTGAGATCATCCGCACGATCACCCTGACGGTGACGCCCTTTATCCTGAGCACGGCCATCTACAATCTGTCCGCTTCCCTGAATACGAAGATCTATACGGACTTTTATCCGGAGCTGCTTTCCATCTGGAAGCAGAACGGATGGATGGACGGATTCTTAGGAAAAATGCGGCTCCTTTCGGTGGACCGGATCAGTATCACCAGCCGCTGGGGCGCCTTTTCCTCCAAGGCCCAGATCATTTCCAACATCCCGATCCGCTTTGCCTCGGCCATGGCCTCCGCCATGATCCCTTCGATCGCCCAGCTGGCGGCCGCGCGGGAGTACAGTGTTGCCCGCGGCAGGATCCGCCTTGCGATGAAGGTCACGATGCTGATCGCCATTCCCTGTGCCGTCGGGCTTTTCGTCTTCTCGGGGCCGATCATCCTGCTGCTCTTCCCGAGCTCTGCGGGGAATCTGGAGATGGTGCAGCGCTCGCTGATGGCGCTGTCGATCTCGGTGATCTTTTATTCGGTATCCACGCTGAACAGTTCGATCCTGCAGGGCCTGGGCAAGGTGAATACCCCCATGTGGAATGCGGGGATCGCGCTGATCGTACAGACGCTGGTCGCGATCGTGCTGCTCCTTTTTACGCCGCTGGATGTCTTCAGCATCGCGATCGCCAACACGGTCTATTCCGGCCTGATGGCGTATCTGAACCAGCGCTCGGTCAGCCGGGCGGTGGGCTACAGTCAGGAGCTCAAGCGCACCTTCGTCCTGCCGCTTGCGGCGTCGGTTCTGATGGGGATCGTATCCTACGGGCTCTACCGCCTGATCCTGCTCGGGACGAAATCTCCGCGCATCAGCGTGATCCCGGCGATCTTCGCCGCGGTGCTTCTGTATTTTGTTTTCCTGCTTCTTCTGAAAGCTGTGCGGGAGGAGGAGCTTCGGCATCTGCCGAAGGGTGCTTTCCTCGTGCGTATGGCGAAGAAATGCCACCTGCTCTAGAAAGGCGAGAAAAAGGAGAGACTTATGAAAAAAAAGATGCTGGTACTGATCCTGGGAATCCTGCTGACCGGGTGCGGCTCCGCACAGCCCTCCGGAAGCGGATCAGTGCCGGAAGATCAGACCCAGGTGACGGAGCAGGTGCCCTCCGGTGAGGCGCAGTCAGGCGGGGAGACCTCTGCAGCGGAGGCTTCCGTGCAGCCGGAAGCAGGGGATGCATCGGAAGGTGCTTCCTCCGGCGAAGATGCGCAGGCTGCGGGAGCGGAAGAGGAAGCGCAGGCAGCAGATCCGGATACCGTCGGGAAGGAACTGGCCGACCGGATTTTGACCGCGTCCGGCGCGGACGAATCCTCGCTCCATATGCTGACGGTCAGTGACTATGATCGCGACGGGGATTATGAAGCCTTTGCCGTGGTCGGGGAGACCGATGAAGAGATGGGAAGTCTGACGGGCGCCGTATGGTTCGCAGGGGATCCGGAGGCGGCTCCGGAGAAGCTGACGGAAGGGGAATTCTGGTTTCACCGGAGCGAAACGGGAGAGGAAGTGATCCCGCTGATCCGTTTTGACGCCGGGAGGGACTTTTTCTATATCGCGGACTGGTACGTGACCTCCGCTCCGATCGAACTCTGGTCGGTCCGGGGAGATGCACCGAATCTATATTTTGCGGGGCTGTCCCTGGGAAGCTGGGATCCGGACGGCGATCTGGAACTGGTCGCCGACGGATATGACATGATCTGGGACAAAGAGATGGAAATGTTCATCGGCCACACCTGGAAGCCTTACTATTTCCATTATGTCCCGGAGGATGACGCGATCCTGGCCTACAAGATGCATCCGATCACCGCGGAAGAGGTCAAAGAAAAAGTCGGCCGGGATCTCGTTGCGGAGATCGAAGCGGCCGGCTATACGGTCGGTGAGATGCTGTATCATGAAAACGGCATCGTGCATGTAAATTACACGATCGAAACCGATACAGATATCACTTACTGCAATGTGAATTTCGACACGAGGACGAAGCAATTCCTCTCCTTCGAAGGAACGTCCGATGACTGGTCCCCGGAGGAAACGGGCTTTGGCGGGAGCTACAGCCCGGAGGACTGAGCGGAGCGCATAGGCCGTCCTTCCCTTCCCGGTCAGCCATCCTTCACTTCCCGGATCCCGGAGATGTCGCTGCTTATTGCCATGGAATAATTCGTGTAATAGACGACGAAGCCCGGTTTGGCGCCGGCCGGCTTTTTGACCTCCTTGCGCCGCACATAATCGATTTCCACCTTTTCCTGCTCGCGTCCCTTCGAGTAATAGGCAGCCAGGCGCGCTGCTTCCTCGAAGGTGCGATCGGGGATCTCCTCGGCTGCCCCGCCGACTGCCTTCGACCGCAGGATCACGTGGGAGCCGGGGATTTTTTTGGCATGGAACCACCAGTCGCCGCCCTTTGCGAAGCCGAAGGTCAGGGCATCGTTCTGGAAATTGTTCTTGCCGACATAGATATCGTAGCCGTCCGAACTGATGTAATGGAACGGCTTGCTGGTCACCTTCTCGCGGCGCTTTCCGCCGGCAGAGCGCAGATATCCGCCCGCGACGAGCTCCTGGCGGATCTCCGTCAGATCCTCCTCGCTGCGCGCGATGTCGAGGCTGGTGAGAATGGACTCGAGGTGCCGGATCTGGGCCTCGACCTCGACGGTCAGCTCCGAGAGCGCCTCGTAGGTGCGCTTTAATTTGCCGTAGCGGTCAAAATATTTTTTCGCGTTCTCGATCGCGGTCAGGTCCGGATCGAGGGGGATCGTCACTTCCTCATTCGTGTAATAGTTCGTGCAGGTAAGAGACTTCGCCCCCGGCTGAGCGCCGTAGCCGTAGGTATTGAGAAGCTCGCCGTAGATGCGGTATTGCTCGCGCTTTTCCGTGTCCCGCAGCTGGGAAAGCTGCAGGTCGTATTTTTTCACGTTGCGCTCAAGGGCGGTCTGCACGATGTGGCGCAGGTCCGAGGAGCGCTGGCGGATGCGGGTGACGATGTTCTTCTCGCGGTAGTACCGGTAGAGGACTTCGGAGATCGTAAGAGGGCCGCCGGAGGAAGCCTGCACCTGCTGCCGCTCCGTCACGGTGGTAAACGAGCCTCCCTCGTAGAGCCGCAGCTGCACGGCGGCATATTCCTTCGGCGCCTTGCCCTCGTAGATGATGCAGGGCGCGTAGTCTGCCTCGCTTACCCGGTTTTGGAGCTTTCGCGCCGCCTCCCACAGCCGGTGATACTCCTCCGGACCGAAGGCCGCGGTGGCAAGATCCCCGTCGAGCTGCGCTTCGAAGCAGAGCTCCTGCGCCATGCAGGGCGAGATGCCGGTGTAGCTGCCGTAGATGGCCTTGTAGAGCGGCGTAGGGCGACTTCCCACCAGCTGCGTAAAGTCCGCTTCCTGCGCCGAAAGCAGATCCGCCTTGTCCTGCACCTGCGGGATAAAATACGGCTTGCCGGGCAGTACCTCGCGCACGGAGCTGACCGCCGCCGAGACGCGGTGGATACTGTCGATGATCCGGTCCGATGCGTCCGTGAAGATCAGATTGCTGTGCTTTCCCATGAGCTCGAAGATCAGAAAATGCCGACAGGGATCGCCCATCTCGTCGAGGTGCTCGACCTCGAAGCGCAGGATCCGCTCGAGACCGGGCTGGGTCACGGACGCGATGCGCCCGCCCTGCAGATGCTTTCGCAGCAGCATGCAGAAAACCGGAGCCGTCATCGGACTTTGTTTGTTTTCTTCCGTCAGATAGACCAGGGGAAGCGACGGGTCCGCCGAGAGCAGAAGCCGGTAAGTATCCCCTTCGTTTTTGATCGTGAGCAGCAGCTCGTCATTTTCCGGCTGGGCGATCTTGGAGATCCGTCCGCCGACCAGCGCCCCGCGTAGCTGCGCGGCTACCGCTGCCATTGTGATTCCGTCAAAAGCCATAGCATCCTCCGCTAAAAATTTCTCACTCACTATACCACAGAGGGGGCCGCTTTTTCCACCCCGCGCGCATACGGCCGACGGGGGAAAAGGGATTGCAAGCCCCTGTGGATTGGGGTAAACTAATACGTGTTGTGCCTTCCCGGAAGTCTTCGGAAGGCAGATAAACCGTAATCTCTGTCAGGAGTAACCACATGGAAAAAATCGATACCGAAGGGATTCTCTCCGCAGCGGAGCAGGATCTGGAGGAAAGAGGACTGAAGCTGGAAGATACCTCTTTCAGAGGGGATAAGGAGCGCGGGTTCCGGATCTCCGACGACTGGAAGCAGGGCGTGGATGTGGAGCATATCATGGAGGAGATCCGCGAAGATGTAAGCAGGAGCGGATACAGCTACCGTGAGATGTCCCGCGCGCGCAGACTGGCGAATCTGGACGCCAACGAGGAATACGGATACGATGAGGCCTTCTTCGGCTCCAAGGTGGACGGGATGCGCACCAACTGGAGAAATCCGATCTATTTCCCGTACAAGGGGAACCCGGTCAAGGTATTTTTCCAGACGCTCATAAGGAAGATAACGGCCTCCTCCTTCTACTTTGCATTCGTGCACCAGAACAGGTTCAACCATGACACCTATGACGCCGTCCGCCAGCTTCAGCTCTATACGAAGGAGCTGGAGGAAGAGTGCAGGGTGCTGCGTGAGGAAGTCGATCAGCTGAAAAGAAAGGGCAAGGGATGAGAATCATTCAGATGCTCCCGGTCATATCCTTCGGAGATGCGATCGCCAATCACACCTTGGCCCTGCGTCAGCGCTTTCTGGCGACGGGGTGCGATTGCCGGATCTATGCGGAGATCATCGACCCGCGGCTTCCGCAGGATGCGGTTCTGCCCTCCGGGGAGTATGAGCAGCAGGACGGAGATATCATTCTCTACCATTTTTCCACCGGACATCCGATGAACCGCAGGATCCTGACCTATGACAAGGCGAAGATCCTGCTGGATTATCACAATGTGACACCCGAAAAATACTTCCTTCGGGTGAGCGAAGGGGCCGTAGATAACTGCAAAGTGGCACGGGTGGACCTGAAGTACCTTGCGGACAAGGTGGACGGCTGTATCTCCGATTCCGACTACAACCGGCAGGAACTGTCCGCGCTGGGTTTTTCCTGTCCGTCCATCACAGCCCCGATCCTGATCGCCTACGAGGACTACGAGAAGGAGCCGGATGCGGAGGTTCTGGCAAAATGGGACGATGATTACGTCAATGTCATTTTCGTCGGCAGAACCGTGCCGAACAAGCGCCTGGAGGATGTGATTGAGGCATTTTCCTATTATCAGAAGCATTTTCAGCCCAAATCCAGGCTGTTTTTTGTCGGGACGCCGGCCGGGTGCGATCTGTATCTCGAGGCCCTGAAGCGCTATGTGCGCCGGCTTCGGGTGGAGAACGTGATCTTTACGGGACATATTTCCTTCCGGGCGATCCTGGCTTACTATCGTCTGGCCGATCTGTTCCTGTGCATGAGCAGCCATGAGGGATTTTGCGTGCCGCTGGTGGAGTCGATGTACTTCCGGATTCCGATCATCGCTTTTGACAGCTCCGCCATCGCCGATACCCTCGGCCAGGCGGGTATTCTGCTCCGGGAGAAAAATCCGCTCCGGACAGCCGCGGTGATGCACTATGTCCTGACCCACGAGGATCTGAAGCAGAAGCTTCGGGCCAATGAAGAAGAGCAGCTTGCGCGGTTTGACAGAGACCGTGTATTTGCTGTTTTTGACAAATTTATCCGGGAGCAGGCGGACGCAGGGAATGCGGACGCGTAAGAACCCGGAAACGGATGGAAACGGAGAAGACTATGCAGCAGTTAAAAAAGATCGCCTTTGTTATTCCCTGGTTCGGGTGGGATATCCCGGGCGGCGCGGAGGCAGAGTGCCGCGGCATTGCGGAGCATATGCATCTTTCGGGCGTCGAGACGGAGATCCTGACGACCTGTGTGGAGAAGTTCACTGCGGACTGGGATGTGGATTTTCACAAGCCGGGCGAGTACCGGGAGCACGGGATGGTCATCCGCCGGTTCAAGGTCGACAAGCGCAAGGATGTGGCGCGCTTCGCCTTCATCAACAATAAGCTGATGAACAACGACCTTCCGCTGAGCCGCGTCGAGGAGGAAGACTTCCAGAAAAATATGGTCAATTCCTCCGATCTCTACCGGTATATCGCGGAGCACAAGAGCGAATACTCTCTGTTCATTTTTATCCCGTACATGTTCGGAACGACCTACTACGGCCTGCAGGAGTGCTACGATCAGGCGGTGATCATCCCCTGTCTCCATGAGGAAGGCTACATCCACATGGATATTTTCGCGGAGGTCTTTTCCAGGGTGAAGGGCATGATCTTCCATGCAAAGCCCGAGGAGGAGCTGGCCCGTCAGGTCTATGATCTGGAGCATGTGAACGCGCAGACCCTCGGGGAAGGCATCTATACCGACTTTACCTTTGACGCGGACCGCTTCCGGGAGAAATTCGGGATCCACCACCCGTTTATCCTCTACGCAGGGCGCAAGGATGTCGGGAAAAATATTCATGCGCTCCTCGGCATGTTCGAGGAATACAAATACACCCACGGCAACACGCTCAAGATGGTACTGATCGGCGGCGGGGAAGTGGAGATCCCCAGCTCTGTGGTGGGAGATGTCTACGATCTCGGCTATGTGGACCTGCAGGACAAGTACGACGCCTACGCGGCGGCCTCCATGCTCTGTCAGCCCTCCAAGCATGAGAGCTTCTCTCTGGTGATCATGGAGAGCTGGATGGCGGGGCGCCCGGTGCTGGTGCACGGCGGCTGCGATGTCACAAAGCATTTCGCGTCCGTCTCGAACGGCGGCTTCTATTTTGACAATTATTATGAATTCGAGCGCCAGGTGGATACGCTTCTTGCGCATCCGGAGCTGGCCGACCGGATGGGAGAGAACGGACGGAAATTCGTTCTGGAGAATTTTGCCTGGGATCGCATCGTGGAGAAATATACAAAGTTTTTCCTGGAATGCGCGGGGCAATGAATTTCGCAATCCAACGCAACCGATCAAAGCAACATACTCGTTTGGGTATGTTGCGTTTTTTAAATCGTCCTTGCAAAGATGCACGTCTTATAGTAGAATGTTCGGGATGTATGATTGCATACAATTATCCAGAAATAATGATATGCGATGCAGATGTGTTGGAAAAGGAAGGATAGAAGGGAGTTCACGATGAAACAGTACAGCGACATGTCGGTGGAAGAACTGCAGACGCTCCGCGAAGAGCTCACAAAGGCCTATGAAGATGCCAAGGGCAAGGGCCTGAAGCTTGATATGTCCAGAGGAAAACCCAGTCCCGCGCAGCTTGAGCTTTCGCAGGATCTGATGAACGCGCTGAACACGGACAGTGACATGAAGACGGCAGCAGGCGTGGACACCCGCAATTACGGCATCGTGGACGGCATCCCCGAGGCGAAGGCCCTGATGGCCGGCATGATCGGTGTGAAGCCCGAGAATGTCATCGTCTGCGGCAATGCGTCCCTTCCGATCATGTTTGATACCGTCTCCCGTTCCATGACCCACGGTGTCTGCGGCAGCACCCCCTGGTGCAAGCTCGGCAAGGTGAAGTTCCTCTGCCCCGCGCCCGGGTACGACCGCCATTTTGCGATCACCGAGTACTTCGGCATCGAGATGATTACCGTTCCGATGACGCCGCAGGGTCCCGACATGGACGTCGTGGAAAAATATGTGAATACCGATCCGGCGGTCAAAGGCATCTGGGTCGTTCCCAAGTATTCCAACCCGCAGGGCTACACCTGCTCCGATGAGACCGTACGCCGCTTTGCAGCGCTTCAGCCCGCAGCGGAGGACTTCCGCATTTTCTGGGACAATGCCTACGCGGTCCATCATCTCTATGACGATCCCGCGCACCAGGATCAGCTCCTCGATATCCTTTCCGAGTGCGAGAAAGCGGGACATCCCGACATGGTCTACGAATTCTGCTCGACCTCCAAGGTCAGCATGGCAGGTTCCGGCATCGCGGCCGTGGCATCCTCCGCACGCAATCTGGACTGGATCCGCAAGTCCATGACCATCCAGACCATCGGCTATGACAAGGTCAATCAGCTGCGCCATGTCCGGTACTTCCGGGATGCTGCCGGCATCGCTGCCCACATGAGCCGTCACGCGGCGCTCCTTCGTCCGAAGTTTGAGGCGGTGGAGCAGGTCCTGGAACGCGAGCTCGGCGGCCTCGGCATCGGCAGCTGGACCGTTCCGAACGGCGGATATTTCATTTCCTTCGATGCCTGCAAGGGCTGTGCGAAGGAGATCGTGGCAAAATGCAAGGAAGCCGGCGTCACCCTGACCGGGGCCGGCGCAACCTTCCCCTACAAGCAGGATCCTTCGGACAGCAACATCCGCATCGCGCCTTCCTTCCCCTCGCCCGAGGAGATGGCACAGGCGACGGACCTTTTTGTCCTGTGCGTGAAGCTTGTGACCGTGGAGCATCTGCTGGAAAACAAGGCACAGCTTTCCGCCTGACCTGCTTTTTTTACGAAGCGGGAAAGCGGGATCCGGGAGCGGACCGGTCAAAAGAAAGACAACAAAGCTATGGAACAGATCAGGAGAATCAAAAGAGAGATCCTGGCCAAAGGCGCCATCACCACCTATTGCAGGGACACCATGCTCCTGCCGGACGGCAAGACCGCCGACTGGGATCTGGTGGATCATAACGGCGCCGCGGCCATCGTGGCGGTGCATGAGGACGGTCGTCTGATCCTCGTGCGGCAGTACCGGAATGCCCTCGAGCGGGAGACCATCGAGATCCCCGCCGGCGGGCTGAACCGTAATCCGGACGGAAGCAAGGAAGATACGAAGCTGGCCGCCCTGCGCGAGCTCAAGGAGGAGACGGGCTACGAAGCACAGGATGCGGAGCTTCTTCTCTCCATCTACACGACCGTCGCCTTCTGTAATGAGAAGATCGACATCTACCTCGCGACCGGCCTGAAGCGGCACGGCGCACAGCACCTCGACGAGGACGAATATGTAAATGTGGAATACTACACCCTCGAAGAGCTGCAAAAGAAGATCTTTGCATGCAAGATCCAGGACGCCAAAACCGTGGCCGGGATCCTGGCCTATGCGGCGAAAAACAATTGAGAAAATTTCTTGATCTATTTCTACAAAATTCAGCATGGATAAATGGTGATATTTATCTCAGCCCCCACATGTAGGGGGCTGATTTTTTTATGTTACCCATATCTTGTACCTGCCAAAAAGAGCCGAAATTTCGGCGGAATCTTGTGACAATTTGACAACTTGCAAAGGGAAAGGGGGCAAATTATAATGACATTTGTCGCTCAAGGGGGAGATTATGTCACCCGGGCGAACGATCATTTGGGGGAGCTGTACTATGAAAACGGAAATGGAAACTTTTATTTCGTATCTGGTGACAGAGCGGAATGTATCTGAGAATACTCTGCTTTCCTATCGCAGGGATCTGCGCAAGCTCGAGGACTACTGCAGGGAGCAGTCGATCACCCGGCCGGCCCAGGTATCTGCGTCCAATCTTCAGTCTTATCTCCTGTTTCTGGAGGATGAACACTTTAAAGCAGCAACCATATCGAGAAGCGTGGCGTCCATCCACGCCTTTTTCCAGTATCTGTACCGGGAGCACCTCGTCGAGGAGGACGTCTCCGAGTCGCTGCAGGCGCCGAAGATCGAAAAGCGCCCGCCCGAGATCCTGACCGTGGAGGAAGTGAACCGTCTGCTCGACCAGCCCTCGGGAAGCGAGCCGAAGGAACTGCGCGACAAGGCGATGCTCGAGCTTCTCTATGCGACCGGGATCCGCGTATCGGAGCTGATCGGCCTGAAGGTGTCGGACATCGACCGCCGCAAGGATCTTCTGACCTGCGGAAAACGCACGATCCCCTACGGCGCCCATGCGCATGACGCGCTTCGCGTCTACCTGCAGTCCGGTCGAAGCGCCCTGCTTCGGGGCAAGGAGTCCGATATCCTCTTTCCGAGCTGCCTCGGGGAGCCGATGAGCCGTCAGGGCTTCTGGAAGCTGCTCAAGGCCTACGGCAAGAAGGCCGGGATCGAGAAGGATCTCACCCCCCACACCCTGCGCCATTCCTTCGCGGCGCACATGATGGCCGGCGGTGCCGACATCCGCAGTGTCTCCAAGATGCTCGGACATTCCGATGTCTCCACCACCCAGATCTATGCAAAGCTCGGCCAGAACGAGCTCCGCACCGTCTACGGGGCCGCCCATCCGCGCGGATGACTTGCGAGGATGCTTCCCGGGGATGATTCTCGTGGATAACCCTAGGCGAGCCCGTCCCTTTGGTTGCATAAAGTAGTAGAAATGGATTATAATAATTTTTCAGGGCTCGTGGAAGGAGCCCCACAGTGAAAGAGGAGAAAAGGCCACTCCGGTGGCCCGGAGAAAAAAATGAGTTTCGAATTTGTCAGAAAGCTTCCCACCCCCGATGAAGTCCGTGAGGAGCTTCCCGTACCCGAGGAGGTCCGGAAGATCAAGGAGCAGCGCGACGCCGAGATCCGCGATGTCATCACCGGCGCCAGCGATAAGTTCCTCGTCGTCATCGGCCCCTGCTCCGCGGACAATGAGGAGGCCGTCGTCGACTACGTGAACCGCCTCGCCAAAGTGAACGAGAAGGTGAAGGATCGCCTCGTCCTCGTTCCCCGCATCTACACCAACAAGCCCCGCACCACCGGAGAGGGCTACAAGGGCATCGTTCACCAGCCCGATCCCCAGAAATCCACCGATTTCAAGGCAGGCCTCATCGCCATGCGCCATATGCACATCCGCGCAGCCAGAGAGAGCGGTCTGACCGCGGCCGATGAGATGCTCTATCCCGAGAACTGGCGCTACGTTTCCGACCTTCTTTCCTACGTGGCCATCGGTGCCCGTTCCGTCGAGGACCAGCAGCACCGCCTGACCGTCAGCGGCTTTGATGTCCCGGCCGGGATGAAGAATCCGACCAGCGGTGATTTTTCCGTCATGATGAATTCCATCTACGCGGCGCAGCATCCCCATTCCTTTATCTACCGCGGCTGGGAGGTCAATACCTCCGGTAATCCGCTGGCACATGCTGTTCTGCGCGGCGCTACCAATAAGCACGGCAACAATACTCCCAACTACCACTACGAGGATCTCGTGCGTGTCCTGGACATGTACGAGAAAATGGATCTCGTCAATCCGGCCGTCGTCGTGGACGCGAACCATTCCAATTCCAACAAGCAGTACGAGCAGCAGGTTCGCATCGTGAAGGAGATCCTGCACAACCGCCGTCTCAATCCCGGACTGCACCGGCTGGTGCGCGGCGTGATGGTGGAGAGTTACATTGTGGAAGGCAACCAGAAGGTGGGCGGCGGTGTCTACGGCAAGTCGATCACCGATCCCTGTCTGGGCTGGGAAGCCACCGAACAGCTGATTTACGATATAGCGGACAGTGAATAAAAAGATTTGGATCATTTTAACTGCATGCATGGGCGCCTTTGCTCTGCTCACGATCTTCTCCGCCGTCTATCTGCACCGGGTGAACCTGCGGATGGAAGCCATGGAGACCGAGTTCGGCTTTATGGGGGAGAATGTGCGCGTTACCTCGGAATCCATGCGCCTGGCGGCGCTGACCCCCGGAGAGATCCGGCTGGAGGAGGAGGACCCTTACGGACTGGGGATCCGCCCCAGGATCACCGGGGAGCTGGCAGGACTTTTTATCGGCCCCGACGCGGCCTATCGTGACCGGTATTACTCCGTATCGGAAGCGGGCGACGCCTCCCTTCCCGGGGACTCTGCTTCGGAAGAGGCTTCCGAAGCGGGAAAGCAGCAGCGTACCCTCGAGGACCTTGACCTGGAGGCACTTTCCGGGCGGGGAAGTTCGGTTGCCGGGGAGACCCTGGCTGACCTGGCGGCCCTGTTTGCGGACGGGGAGGAGACTTCCGCGGACGCACCGGATGCTGAAAGGGCCGGGGAAGATGCGGCTTCCGGAACGGCTTCGGATACGGAAGCGGACGGGGATACCGTGAAGGTCTATCTGACCTTCGACGACGGCCCCAGCACTTACACGGATGATATCCTCGACATTCTGGCCGCGTACGATGTGAAGGCGACCTTCTTCGTCGTCGGCCGGACCGATGAACGCTCGCTCGAGATGTATCGCAGGATCGTCTCGGAGGGACATACCCTCGGGATGCATTCCTATTCGCACAAATACAGTGAGATCTATCGTTCGCTGGAGGCTTTTGACGCGGACTATACAAAGCTTTCCGATCTGCTTACGGAGACGACCGGCGTGACCCCGACCCTGTACCGTTTTCCGGGAGGGAGCAGCAACCGGGTGAGCGACCTGGATATCACGCTCTTTGAGGCCTACCTGAAGGGGAAGGGCACGGAGTACATCGACTGGAATGTGTCGGCGCAGGATGCGGTCAGCGGCACGGTGCCGCGCAAGACCATCGTGCGCAACGTTCTGGACGGGATCCCGGGCAGGCAGGAGGCCGTGGTGCTGATGCACGATGCCGGCGATAAGTACTCGACAGTTTTGGCATTACCTGAGATAATTGAAGGGATTCAGGAAATGGATCGGACGGAGCTTCTGCCCCTTTCGGGAGAGATTCCCGATGTCCGGCAGATCTCCGTAGAATAAACGAAAGTGAGGGTAGATATGGGATTTTTCGGTGACTTAAAGCAGGATTTGTCCCAGGCAGTGGAAGAACTGCTTCCCGAGGATCGAAAGGCGCAGGATCCGGCATTTGCGGATCTGCAGGACCCGGGACCGGAGACCGGGGAGGAGCTGCTTCGTGAGATGGAAGGTCTCCCGGAGGCGGTTCCGGAAGAGGTTCCGGCGCAGGCACCTGCCGAAGCGGAGGAGACCGACCTGAACGCACTGCTTGAGGAGGCACTTGGCAAGCTTCCGGACGGGGAGGATGCACCGCTGGTGCAGGAACCGCCCCTGGAGCAGGAAGCGCCCGCCGAGACCGGGTTTGACATTGGCAGCACCCTTCTGAGCGCGGACGAGCCGGCTTTCCCGATGGAGGAGCAGGCACAGGAGGTTGCGGCGCATGTCGATGCCACCTGGGAGGATGTGCAGCCTATGATGTCCGAGATGCTTTCCCCGGAGGAGCTGCCCGCAGCGGGACCGGAGATGATGGAAGCCGCCACGGGGGCGGAGTCCTACGAGATGCCCGTGCAGAGTGATCCTGCAACGCCTATTGCAGAGCCCATGGAGGATCCGGAGCAGAGCCTGGAGGCCGCGATGGCGATGGGAGATGCCATCGATGCCGCCTTTGCCGATCTGGAAGCCTTCGGAGAGGCAGGCGCCGCGGAGGAGCCCGAAGCGGCGGAGACGGCGCAGGAAGCAGCGATCTCGGCGGCGGATCTTACCGATACACAGATACCTTATTCAGCAGAAAATAATTATAAAGGAGCAGAGAAAATCATGGATTCTTCAGACGAGAGAAATTATTCCGAGGAGACCTCCGTTATCACCGGAGGCGTTGTACTGGACGGTAACCTGACCACCGAGGGTTCTCTGGACCTTCTGGGAACGGTCAACGGCAACCTGAGCGTCGGCGGCAAGCTGAACGTGACCGGCAGCATCACGGGCAATTCCAAGGCGCGTGAGATTTTCGCGGAGAATGCGAAGATCTGCGGCGATCTGACCAGCGACAGCGCCATCAAGATCGGCGAAGGCACCGTCATCATCGGCAATATCACCGCACTGAGCGCAGCGATCGCAGGCGCGGTCAAGGGCGACATCGATGTCCACGGCCCCGTGATCCTCGATTCTACCGCCATCGTGATGGGCAATATCAAGTCCAAGTCCGTTCAGATCAACAACGGTGCTACCCTTGAGGGCAACTGCTCCCAGTGCTATGCGGACGTCAGCCCGACTTCCTTCTTCGACGAGTACAAGCCCGCGCAGAAGAAGGCGGACAAGTCCGACAAGTCCGACAAGGAAAAGTCATCCAAATAAGCAGCCGTCAGGCGACAGGAGAGGGACAGGTACGATATGCGTATATTGCTGAAACTCAGCGGAGAAGCGCTTGCAGGCCCGAAGAAGACCGGATTCGATGAGGATACGGTGCGGATGGTGGCGCTGCAGGTAAAAAAAGTAGTGGATGCGGGCACCCAGGTCGGCATCGTCATCGGCGGAGGCAATTTCTGGAGAGGGCGTACCAGCGAGCACATCGACCGCACCAAGGCGGATCAGATCGGCATGCTGGCCACGGTCATGAATTGCATCTATGTTTCGGAGATCTTCCGCAGCGTCGGGATGATGACCAATATCCTGACCCCGTTTGAAGTCGGATCCTTCACGAAGCTCTTTTCCAAGGATCGCGCGAATAAATACTTTTCACGCGGACAGGTCGTCTTTTTCGCGGGAGGAACGGGACATCCCTACTTCTCCACGGATACCGGCGTGGTGCTGCGCGCGGTGGAGGTCGATGCGGACGAGATCCTGCTGGCCAAGTCCATCGACGGCGTGTACGACTGCGATCCGGCCGTTCATCCGGAAGCAAAGCGTTATGATGAGATCCATATCAATGATGTGATTGCGCAGAATCTTCAGGTGGTGGACATGACCGCCTCCATTCTCGCAAGGGACAATCACATGCCGATGCGGGTATTTTCCCTGAATGAAGAGGACAGTATCGTGAATACCCTGCAGGGCAAGTTCAACGGAACCAAGGTACTGGTAGACTGATCCGGGCTGCCCGCAAGCGGCAGAGAAAGGAAAAATTATGGACGCCAGAATACAGCCCTATGAAGAGAAGATGCAGAAGGCATTGAATTTCCTCGAGTCCGATTATGCGGCGATCCGTGCCGGACGCGCGAATCCGCATGTGCTCGACAAGCTGCGTGTGGACTATTACGGGACCCCGACCCCGATCCAGCAGGTCGGCAATGTCACCGTGCCCGAGGCGCGCATCATCCAGATCGCACCCTGGGAGAAAAATATGTTAAAAGAGATCTCGAAGGCCATCCAGACCTCCGATATCGGGATCAATCCGACCAACGACGGCAATGTGATCCGTCTGGTATTCCCGGAGCTGACCGAGGAGCGCAGAAAGGATCTGGTCAAGGAAGTCAAGAAGAAGGCGGAGGAAGGCAAGGTGGCGATCCGGAACATCCGCCGCGACGGCAACGATGCCTTCAAGAAGCTGTCCAAGACCGAGATTTCCGAAGATGAGATCAAGCAGCTTGAGGACGAGCTTCAGAAGCTGACCGATAAGTTTATCAAAAAAGTCGACGAGGCGATGGAAGAGAAGACCAAAGAGCTGATGACCGTGTAAACGAATGAGAGCTTTTGTAAAATCGGGTAGGGGATAGGTTTCTCCTACTCGATTTTTACACCGGGGCGGATAAAAGAAAAATGGATAATACACAGGAAATACGCGTTCCGAATCACCTGGCCGTGATTCTGGACGGCAACGGAAGATGGGCCAAAGCGAAGGGGCTGCCCCGCAATGCGGGTCATGTGCAGGGCGCCAGAGTCGTGGAGGATATGTGCGAGATCGTGTACAACCACGGGATCCGCTATTTTACGGTCTATGCCTTCTCCACGGAGAACTGGAACCGGCCGGCGGATGAGGTGAATGCCCTCATGGATCTGCTGCGCAAATACATGAAAAACAGTATCAAACGCGCCATGAAGAACAATATGTGCGTGCGCGTGATCGGGGACAAGACCGCCCTCGCGCCGGATCTGCAGGAGAGCATAGCGGAGCTGGAGCACACCACGGCGGGCAATACCGGACTTCATTTCCAGATCGCCATCAATTACGGCGGACGCGACGAGATCGTGCGCGCGGTGCGGAAGGTGGCGGGGGAGGTCCTGGCGGAGGGCGAGCCTGTGGAGTCCATCACTGCGGAGCGTCTTTCCGCGGCGCTCGATACCGGCGACCTTCCCGATCCGGACCTTCTGATCCGCACTTGCGGAGAGCAGCGGATCTCGAATTTCCTGCTCTGGCAGCTGGCCTATACGGAGTTTTATTTTACGGAGGTGGCATGGCCGGACTTTGACGAGGCGGAGCTGGAGAAGGCCATCGATGCCTACAACCACCGGGAGCGGCGCTTCGGAGGACTGAAAAACGCCGTCCACTGAACCCGGCGTGCTTCGGATCGGAGGATCCGAACGCTAAATTAGCGCAAAGTGAGGAACAGTCATGTTTTGGAAGAGACTTGCAAGCGGCATCGTGCTGCTGGTCATCGCCATCGCCGGCATCGCGCTCGGCGGCTATGTGCTGGCGGGACTGCTTTTGCTGATATCGCTCATCGCCTATACGGAGCTTACGAAGGTGCTGGCCGGTGAGGAGAAATACCGCCCGTCGGCCCCGGATGTCATCGGCCTGTGCGCGGTCGCCTCCTACTATGTCCTGACGGTTCTGTCCTATCATCCGGTCGGAGCGGAGGGGGAGGCTGTCCTGTCACAGCTTGGATACTGGGCGGTTCTGACCGCGGTCTTTGTCCTGGCAGAGCTTTTTGCCTATGTGCTGAAATTCCCGGCCTATGACGCGGACCGGATTGCGGGAGCGGTTTTTTCCTTCTTCTACGCGCCTGTGATGCTTTCCTTCCTCTATCTGCTGCGGGAGCTTCCCGGGCGGTCGTTTCTGGTCTGGCTGGTGCTGATCAGCTCCTGGGGATGCGACACCTGCGCCTACTGCGTGGGCAAGCTCATCGGAAAGCGCAAGATCTTCCCGGTGCTCAGCCCTCACAAATCGCTGGAAGGCTGCATCGGAGGCGTCCTGGGAGCGGCGCTGATCGCCTTCCTGTACGGGGTATTTTATGTTAACCGGGTGCTGGGGGAGACCGGCATGACCGTGCCCCTTCTGATCGCGCTGGTGGCTGCGGTCGGAGCGGTGATGAGCATGGTCGGAGACCTGGCGGCCTCCGCCATCAAACGCAACAAGAACATCAAGGATTACGGCCGGCTGATCCCCGGACACGGCGGGATCATGGATCGCTTTGACAGTGTGATCGTGACGGCGCCGGCGACCTTCCTGCTGGTGGTGCTGCTGATCTAGGGCGCCTGCCGGGGAAAGAGAAGACTATCATGCAGCAGAGCAAAAACGGAAAAAAGAAAATTTCAATCCTCGGCTCTACCGGGTCGATCGGCACCCAGACCCTTGAGGTGGTGCGCACGCATGCGGAGGAGCTTGAGGTGGTGGCGCTGTCCGCGAACCGGAGCGCAGAGCTCATCGAGAAGCAGATCCGGGAGTTCCATCCCCGTCTCGTCGCTATGGCTTCGGAGGAAGCGGCGGCGGATCTTCGGACGCGCGTGCGGGATCTGGACGTAAAGGTGGTATCCGGGATGGACGGCCTGCTGGAGCTTGCCGTGCTGCCGGAAGCGGATGTGCTCGTGACGGCCATCGTCGGCATGATCGGCATCCGCCCGACCATCGCCGCAATCGAGGCAGGCAAGGACATCGCGCTGGCCAATAAGGAAACCCTGGTGACCGCAGGGCATATCATCATGCCGCTGGCGCGGGAGCGGGGCGTGCGGATCCTGCCGGTGGACAGCGAGCATTCGGCGATCTTCCAGAGCCTTCAGGGCGGGGATCACGCGGCCTTCGCCCGCAGCGAGAGCGGGGTTCCGACCGGGATCTCGAAGCAGCGCATCTTGCGCATCCTGCTGACGGCTTCGGGCGGACCGTTCCGCGGAATGAGCCGGGAGCAGCTTGCGGAAAAGACGCCCGAGGATGCCCTGAGGCATCCGAACTGGAGCATGGGGCGCAAGATTACGATCGATTCCGCGAGCCTGGTCAACAAAGGGCTCGAGGTCATGGAGGCCCGGTGGCTTTTTGATGTGGATCTGGACCGTATCACCGTGCTCGTGCATCCGCAGAGCATACTGCACTCGGCGGTGGAATTCGTCGACGGAGCCGTCATCGGTCAGATGGGGACCCCCGACATGAAGCTGCCCATCGAATATGCGCTTTTCTATCCGGACCGGCGCCCGATGGATACGCCGCGCCTGGATCTGTTCCAGGTAGCGTCCCTTACCTTTGAGCGGCACGATCCCGAGAACTTTGAGGGTCTTAAGCTGGCGCTGGAAGCGGGGCGCATCGGCGGAAGCATGCCCACCGTCTTCAATGCCGCCAACGAGCTGGCCGTGGCGCGCTTTCTGGATCACCGGATCGGATTCCTTGACATCTACGAGATGATCCGTCGCTCCATGGAGCAGCACAAAACTATCGAAAACCCTTCCGTGGAGGAGATCCTGGCCGCGGAGGCGGAGGTAAATGATTTATGGCAACACTGATCTGGTTTTTACTGATCTTCAGCGTGGTGGTCATCTCGCATGAGTTCGGCCACTATATCATCGCCCGCGCGAGCGGGATCCATGTGATGGAATTCTACGTGGGCTTCGGGCCGACGCTGTTTCATTTTGACAAGGGAGGCACGCGGTATTCCTTAAAGCTCCTGCCGCTGGGCGGCGCCTGCGTCTTTGAGGGGCAGGACGGCATGATCGAAGGGGAGGAGCAGGGGGAAGGATCCTTCCTCAAAGCCAGTGTCTGGAGCCGTTTCGCGACGGTTCTGGCGGGTCCCTTCTTCAACGTGCTGCTCGGCTTTCTGCTCGCCTTTATCATGGTGAATTTCATGGCCATCCGCGATCCCGTGGCCACCGAAGTGCTTCCGGGAGGAGCGGCGGAGGAGGCGGGACTGCAGGCCGGGGACCGGATCCTGGCGCTGAACGGTACCCGGATCTGTCTCTACGAGGACATCACGCTCTTCAATGTCCTGAACGAGGGGCAGACCGCACTGGTGACCTACGAGCGGGACGGGGTAACGGCACAGACGACCCTGACGCCGAAGTACAGCGCGGAGTACGGGCGCTACATGCTCGGCATCTCCAACGCGGATTTTATCGAGCTCAAAGGAGCGGACTATTTCCGCTACACCTGGTATGAGGTGCGTTACAATCTGAAGGCCACCTACGGAAGCCTGGGCATGCTCTTCCGCGGCAAGGTATCCAGACAGGACGTGGCCGGACCGGTGGGGATCGCCGTCAATGTCGTCGGTGAGACCTACGAGCAGACCCGTGCATACGGGATGTCCACCGTCGTCCTCAACATGCTCAATATCGCCCTGATGCTGACCATCAATCTCGGGATCTTAAATCTTCTGCCGATCCCCGCGCTGGACGGCGGACGCCTGATCTTTATCCTGCTCGAGATCCTGCGCGGCAGGCCGGTTCCGCCCGAGAAGGAGGCGATGGTGCATTTTGTCGGCATGATGTTCTTCATGGTGCTCGTGGTGGTCGTCTTTTTCAACGATCTGCGCAATGTCTTCGGATTCTGAGATAGGAATGGTTATGAATTATTTTTCGGCCCATATCGGCGGGAGCGGACGCATCCTGCTGCAGCAGGTGACCGTTAAAAGCCTGGGAATCCCGGTTTTTCTGGGCGTGATCCTGCCACGGGAGGACGCGGCAGAGCTTCGCCGCCTTTCGGCATGGTTCCGGAACCGGGCGGTGCCGGAGCTGCAGGGAAAGGGAGCGGAGCGCGTCTTTCTCCTTGGGGAGGAATGCGCTTCGGAGCTGCCCGAAGGCACCTGCTTTGCCCTCTGCGCCGGGGAAAATGCGTATTTTTGCAGCGCGGAAGACCGGGGAGTATGTCAGGTTCTCTCCGTCTTCGGCCGGTTGCGCCTTACGGGCCTGACGGGAGCCGGACAGGGCGAGCGGCTGAGCATCGTGCTTTCGCCCGGCAATCTGCTGCTCCTGTGCCCGCAGCGGTGGACCTCCGATCGGAAGATCCGGGAGCGGATCGAAGGAGCGACGGTGACCGGCCCGGAAGAAGAGCTCGAAGCACTCCTGCGGGAGCTGGCTGTGGCAGGGGCTCCGGAAGAGACGGCAGGGGAGACGCCGGAGTGCGCGATCCTTCTGATGGTGCGGTAACGCCCGTGCGAAGCTTAAGACGGCTGCGCCGCGCGGGGAAAGGATATGTCAGTCCATGAATTTTTTAGAAAAGTTTGAACCGCCGGTGCTCATCGGCGAAGGGGCCTTCGGCAGGGTCTACCGCGTAAGAGACCGCAAAAGCGGCGACGTGCAGGCGCTGAAGGTGACGGAGCATGAGCAGGTCTGGCAGCAGGAGAAGCGCTTTCTGTCCCTGGCGGAGCATCCGCTTTTCCCGAAATGTCTGGATGCGGGGGCGGAAGACGGAAATTATTACATCCTCATGGAATTTATCTGGGGCGAGCCTTTGGACGTCGTACTGGATCGCCGGCGGGGCTTCGGCCAGACCGACGGCGTGCGCCTCGGACTGTCCATCGCGGACGGCCTGGCCTGGCTTCAGGAGCAGGACGGGAAGATCCTGTTCCGCGATCTGAAGGCGGAGAATCTGATCCTGCAGCCGGACGGAAACGTGCGCCTGGTGGATTTTGGCAGTGCATGCATGCTCGAGGAGGCGGCCTTTTCCAGATCCGGAACGCCGGGAGCGGCTGCGCCCGAGCAGCTTTCCGATGCGGGCAAGACCGGTACCTACAGCGATGTTTATGCCTTCGGACGGCTCCTGCACTATCTGATCACCGGGGAAAATCCGCTCTACGCGGAGCCGGAGCCGCTGCGCACCATAGATCCCGCCTGCAGTGCCTGCCTGGAGCTTCTGCTGGAGGACTGCCTGCGGCCCGCGGGGGAGGAGCGGCTTCCCGACATGTACTGCGTGCTGGAGCGCCTCATGGAGATCGTGACCGCTTCCCCGAGGGACTACCGCCGCATGGAGAAGGAAGCGAATGCGCGCCTTTCGGGAAGATACGGAACGGAAGGCGATGTGTCCTACACGAAAAATGTGCGTTGACGGGCCTTCGGCCGAAAACGTATAAGTGGAATTTGCCGAAATATGAAGAAAAAATGAGGCGGAATGAGGCGTTTTTTTCATTGAAAAAGAAAGACCATCCGTCTATACTGTTTTTGGTGCATTTCGGAAACAATTTCCGGGCAATAGATAATTACACAGGAAAAGGAGATTTCAGCATGCGTTTTTTCATTGACACAGCAAATGTAGACGAGATTCGTGAAGCCAACGATATGGGTGTGATCTGCGGAGTTACCACGAACCCCTCCCTGATCGCAAAGGCAGGCAGAGATTTTAACGAGGTCATCAAGGAGATCACCTCCATCGTCGACGGACCGATCAGCGGCGAAGTGAAGGCTACCACCGTGGACGCTGAGGGTATGATCAAGGAAGGTCGCGAGATCGCAAAGATCCATCCCAACATGGTCGTCAAGATCCCCATGACCGCAGAAGGCCTCAAGGCTACGAAGGTTCTGTCCTCCGAGGGCATCAAGGTCAATGTGACCCTAATCTTCTCCGCAAACCAGGCACTTCTGGCTGCAAGAGCAGGCGCTGCTTATGTATCTCCCTTCCTTGGCAGACTCGATGACATCAACGAGCGCGGCGTGGATCTGATCCGCGAGATCGCTGATATCTTCGCTGTCTCCGATATCGAGACCGAGATCATCTCCGCCTCCGTCCGCAACCCGATCCATGTGACGGATTGCGCGCTTGCAGGCGCTGACATTGCCACCGTTCCCTTCGGTGTCATCAAGCAGATGGTGAATCACCCTCTGACCACCGCCGGCATTGAGAAGTTCCAGGCAGACTACAAGGCTGTCTTCGGCGAGTAATCCTTCGGAAGAAAATGGAAACGGACGCCCCGCGTTTTTTGCGCGGGGCGTTGACATTTTTTCCATTTGGAAGGAAAATACATACATATAATTGAATACAGACAGATTTGCCATTTAGAATTATCAGGGATCAGGTACTACCGGGAAGACATTTGTGTAATTCTTTGTCAGCAGTTATGCAGAGACTTCCCTGGGGGAAGTTTTTTTTATTTCCCCGTTTTTTATGAGAGGTTCCTCGGGGGAGGACGGAAGAGGCGCAGACGCTGTCTGCAGGCACGAGAATAACTTCGAAAGGAAACGGACTCATGAAAAATTTCACATTGAAGAAAATGCTCATTCTCTTTGCAATGGTTCCGCTGATCACCGCGGTCGTGATCCTTACGGTGTTCAACATCCTCTACATGCGCAGCTCGCTCGGAACGCAGGTGAAAAACACGCTGCAGGTAGCCGCGACCGATCTGTATGAGTATTATATCTATGACGTGCGCAATCCGGAAATGCTGGTGGATGGCTGGATCGAATATGAAACGGACTACGTCGATCACCTGAAGGATCAGGGCGTGGAGCTTACCCTGTTCAAGGGCGATACGCGGTTCTGTACCTCTATCAAGGACGCGAGCGGAAAGCGGATCGAGGGAACGAAAGCCTCCGATGCGGTCATCCGTGAGGTTATACAGGGGGGAAAGACCTATTTTTCGGACGATACCGTCATCAACGGCGAGCATTATTATGTGTACTATGTTCCGCTCATGGATAATTCCGGTGCGGTCATCGGCATGGCCTTCGCCGGCAAGACCACTGCGGAAGTACAGGCGATGGTTTCCCGCAGCGCGATGGTGACGATCAGCATTGCCGCAGTGCTTTTGATCCTGTTCATCGTTCTGTGCCTGATCCTGGCCAAGAAGGTATCGGATCCCATCCGGGATTGCGCGGATACGCTGGAGAAGATCGCCGGTGGCGACCTGAATGCGCAGGTGGATGCACAGTCCCACATCGCAGAGACGAAGGAACTCATCCACACTTCGGATACGCTCCGTGAGAAGCTCTCCGAGATCCTCGGAACGATCCGGGATGTCAGCATGCAGCTGAATGACGATGCCCAGAATGTCCATACGCTGGCCGAGTCCAGCGCGGACAATGCAGGTCAGATTTCCTCCACGATGGAGGATCTTGCAAACGGCGCAACCACGCTCGCGGAGAATGTACAGGATATCAACGAGCAGGTGGTGCATATGTCGGAGACCATTGATTCCCTGACCGAGAGTTCCTCCGCACTGTCCGTATCCTCCGAGAATATCAAGAATGCCAATAATGAGGCACAGAAATACATCGACAAGGTGTCCGGTTCCTCCCTGCAGAGCGTGGAGGCGGTAGGAGACATCTCCCGCCAGATCACCGAGACCAACGAAGCGGTACAGAAGATCCAGAACGCGGTGGAGATGATCACTTCCATCGCAGGCCAGACCAATCTCCTTGCGCTCAATGCCTCCATCGAGGCAGCCAGAGCAGGAGAAGCGGGCAGAGGCTTCGCCGTCGTCGCGACCGAGATCGGAAACCTTTCGACCCAGTCGAGCAGCTCCGCTTCCGACATCAAGACGATCGTGGAGGAGATCATCGAGAAATCCGAAGCGTCCGTCAAGCTCTCCGGAACCGTTGCGGAGACCATTCGCGAGGAGCAGGGCTTCATCAGCGAGACGCAGGAGAAGTTCCGCACCCTCAACGAAGAAATCGAAGCATCGCTTCAGCAGATCCATCAGGTTGCTGCAAATGCGAAGTCCCTGGATGAGGTGCGGGATGTGATCGCCCAGGCCGTTCAGGATCTGAGCGCCATCTCCGAGGAGAATGCAGCCTCCAACGAGGAAGTCAGCGCTTCCCTGACCGGAATCGCCCAGTCCGTGAACGATATCACCGTCAGCTCCGATTCGACGCAGTCCAACGCGGGCCGACTGGTGGATGCGATCGGTTATTTCCACTGATCCGATTCCGTAGAATCCAAGGATTCCCCATACGGATCGATCCTATGAGGACAGAGAAAGGACCATACCGGCTTTCGGTATGGTCCTTTTTTCGTGTAGTTACATGTATTTTTACTGCTTCTTCGCGATCCTTGCGGCGCGCAGGTCCTTCAGCCGCAGATAACCCAGCCCGACGAGGAAGAAGAAGACGGAGAGGATCACGATCATGTAGAAGACGCCGATGCCCAGCGTCGTCCAGCCGAAACTGTCCGGAACAAATCCGAACCAGCCGCAGGGCGCCCCGTAGTTCAGGAAATTGTAAGGACCCATCATTCCGCCCCAGCGCACGCCGAAGAGCTGCCCCAGCAGAACGACGAAGAGAACGTAGCACAGCGGCGGGACCATCGCGAAGAGCGCGTTTTTCCAGGTGGATTTCATCTTGTGATCATAGAGCAGAAAATCGAGGATGGCCGTCAGCGGTCCGGCGAAATGGACGCCGAAGCTCCCCCCGCCGAAACTGAAGTACCCGGCCAGCACACCGCCCGGCGTCGCCGGAGCGAGGATGAACATATAGATCAGAAAGGTCAGGGTGATGGAGACCGTCGCCATGAATTTGACGGTGTAGAAGCGGTTCGTTTTTTCGATCCCGCGCAGATCCATGACCAGCGAACAGAGCAGGACGATGTCGATGAAGACATTGGACAGCGTCGTGAAATAGGTGAAGGTCATCAGGCCCTTGGTCGTGAGGATCAGGCCGTACAAAGATGTCACCAGAGAAATGATTTTCAGTGCGATTTTCATAGGAACCTCCGAATATACTGATGATGGTACCGGGAAAGGCGGCGCATGTATCCCGGCAGTAATATGGTCTGAAACAATTTCCCTGTCATTATATTTTATAAAATATAATATTGCAATACATTTACAAAAAGTTTACGGCCGGGATCCGGATTTTTCTGTGGAAAGAACGGGTTTTTCTTGCAAAGGCGGGAGGAATTTGATACAATATCTTGCGATTGTGACCATAAGATAGAAAACGCCCCTGCGGCGTGCATTTTATGAGTTAGTATTTGAAGGAGGATACGCAGATGAGCGTACAGGTTGAGAAGTTAGAGGGCAGCATGGCGAAGCTGACCATCGAAGTGTCCGCAGAGGATTTCGAGAAGGCGATTGAGAAGGCCTATCACAAGCAGAAGAATCAGATCGTGATTCCCGGCTTCCGCAAGGGCAAGGCACCCCGTGCCGTGATCGAGAAGATGTACGGCAAGGAGGTCTTCTACGAGGAGGCGATCAACGAGGCGGTTCCCGAGGCTTATGAGAAGGCTTATGACGAGTGCGGTGAGGATATCGTATCCTCCCCGAAGATCGAGATCGTGAAGGCGGAAGCCGGAGAGAATCTGGTATTTACCGCTGAGGTGGCGCTGAAGCCCCCTGTGACCCTGGGCGAGTACAAGGGTATTGAGATCGACAAGGTGGAGACCGCAGTCTCCGACGAAGAGGTCGAGGAGAAGATCAAGAAGAATCTGGACCTGCAGGCCCGTTATGAGACCGTGACCGATCGCGCCGTACAGGATGGCGATCAGGTGATCCTTGACTTTGAAGGCTTTGTCGACGGTGTGGCTTTCGAGGGCGGCAAGGGAACGAATTACAGCCTGGGCATCGGCTCCGGCCAGTTCATCCCCGGCTTCGAGGAGCAGCTGGTAGGCGCAGAGCTCGAGAAGGAGCTGGATGTCAACGTGACCTTCCCCGAGGACTACCAGGAGGAGACGCTGGCCGGCAAGGCAGCTGTCTTCAAGTGCACCGTGCACGAGATCAAGCAGAAGCTCGTTCCGGAGCTGGATGATGATTTTGCGGGCGACGCAGGCTTTGATACCGTTGCGGCTTACCGCGAGAATGTCCGCGCGGAGCTGGAGACCGCAAAGGTAAGCGAAGCGAACAGCGCGAAGCAGGATGCCGTTCTGGACAAGGTCATCGAGAATGCGACGCTCGAGATCCCCGAGGCAATGCTCGAGACCGAGAAGCGCAGCATGCTGAACGATTATGCGCAGCGCCTTCAGTCCCAGGGTCTTCGTTTTGACCAGTATCTGCAGTATACCGGCATGACCAGAGAGAAGATGATGGAGCAGATGACGCCGCAGGCTGAGTCCCGGATCCGTTCCAGACTGGTTCTCGAGGCGATCGCGGAGAAGGAGAACATCACCGTTTCCGATGAGGATCTTGATTCCGAGCTGAAGACCATGGCAGAGGCCTATGCGCTTGAGGCGGACAAGGTGAAGGAGATGCTCGGCGAGGAAGGCATCAAGCAGGTGACCGATGATGTCCGCATCAAGAAGGCACTGGAGTTTATCACCGATGCTGCTGTTGAGAAATAATCTCGGGAGTTTAAGAAAACTTAACCGCAGGTTTATTGCACTTCCCGTGACATGAAGTAAAATAGGGAGTGATGATGCCGAACGAATCTTCCGCATCGTCACTCCCTTCTTGACAAAAAGCAGAATCTTCGGACCTGTGACGAACGGACCCCGGATTTTGTCAGGATAAGAGAATACCAAAGCGAAAGGAAGTAAAAATATGAGTTTAGTGCCTTATGTCATCGAACAGACCAGCAAGGGCGAGAGATCCTATGATATTTATTCCAGACTGCTGAAGGATCGTATCATTTTCCTCGGCGAGGAAGTCAATGACGCATCCGCGAGTATCGTGGTGGCGCAGCTTCTGTTCCTCGAGGCGGAGGATCCGGAGAAGGATATCCATCTTTACATCAACAGCCCCGGCGGCAGTGTGACCGCAGGCATGGCGATCTATGACACGATGCAGTACATCAAGTGCGATGTCTCCACGGTCTGCATCGGCATGGCGGCCAGCATGGGAGCATTCCTGCTCTCCGGCGGAGCGAAGGGCAAGCGCTATGCGCTCCCCAATGCGGAGGTTATGATCCATCAGCCCTCCGGCGGTTCCCAGGGCCAGGCCACCGAGATCGAGATCGCGGCGAAGCACATTCTGCGCACCAAGGAGCGTTTGAACCGCATCCTCGCGGAGAATACCGGCAAGGCTTACGAGCAGGTCTGTGAGGACACCGAGCGCGACAACTGGCTCAGCGCGGAAGAGGCCAAGGAATACGGGCTGGTAGACAAGGTCATTACCCTGCACGACGCAGCGGACGAGAAGAAATAATCCACCCGGCGCGGGCAGCGCGCGGAGCGGAGAGCAACTACAAGGAGGCCGATATGGCTAAGAAACCGATGGCGGGCGAGAAGATCCGCTGTTCTTTCTGCGGGAAACCGCACAACGAGGTACGCCGTCTGATCGCGGGACCTCCCGGAGTGTATATCTGTGATGAATGCATCGAGACCTGCGCGGATATCCTCGACGATGAATTTGAGGATGAGTCGGAGGAAGTGGTCACGCTCAAGGAGAACATCAATCTCCTGAAGCCGAAGCAGATCAAGGCGTTTCTGGACGATTACGTGATCGGTCAGGAGGAGGCCAAGAAGGTCCTCTCCGTCGCCGTGTACAATCATTACAAGAGAGTCACCGCTCCGAGAAGCGTCAGCGATGTGGAGCTGCAGAAGAGCAATATCCTGATGGTGGGTCCCACCGGCTCCGGCAAGACCTACCTGGCCCAGACCCTGGCCAAGATCATCAATGTACCCTTCGCCATCGCGGATGCCACGACCCTGACCGAGGCCGGCTATGTCGGCGAGGACGTCGAGAACATCCTGCTCAAGCTGATCCAGGCGGCGGATTATGATGTGGAGCGCGCGCAGTACGGCATCGTCTACATCGACGAGATCGACAAGATCACCAAGAAGGGCGAGAATGTCTCCATCACGCGGGATGTGTCCGGTGAGGGCGTCCAGCAGGCGCTTCTGAAGATCGTGGAGGGCACGATGGCTTCCGTTCCGCCCCAGGGCGGCAGAAAGCATCCCCACCAGGAGCTGATCCAGATCGACACCACCAATATCCTCTTTATCTGCGGCGGCGCGTTTGACGGCCTCGAGAAGATCATCGAGACCCGCCTCGACCGCAAGGCGATCGGTTTCAACACCGAGATCACGAAAAAGAGTGACAAGGAGATCGGCGAGCTTCTGAAGAATGTGACGACGCAGGATCTGGTGAAGTTCGGCCTGATCCCCGAGTTCGTCGGCCGTGTGCCGATCACCGTTTCCCTCGAGGGACTCGACAAGGAGGCGCTGGTCCGCATCCTCAAGGAGCCCCGGAACGCTCTGGTCAAGCAGTACCAGAAGCTCTTCGATATGGACGGCGTCAAGCTGACCATCGATGATGAAGCGGTGGATTCCATTGCGCAGCAGGCCTATGAGCATAAGACCGGCGCCAGAGGTCTCCGCACCATCATGGAGAAGGCGATGATGGATGTCATGTACGAGATCCCCTCGGATCCCGATATCACGGCCTGCCGTGTGACGAAGGACTCCGTCGAAGGCAAGGCGGAACCCGAGGTCGTCCGCAAGCAGGGCGCGTAAAGAGGCGTAAAAGAACGCGGGAAAAGCGCGAAAAAAGCACCGAAAAGAAGAACGGACAGGAAACCTCACAGGGACGGCACTGCTCCCGCAGCGCGAAGCCTGTGAGGTTTTTGCATGCTGGTCCTGCATGCGGGGAAAGGGTGCAGATTGGCATCCGGTATGGTACAATGACGAAGGCAACCACCGTCATATGATGAACAGATATGGGAGATTTCTATGAAGATCAAGAGCGCAGAACTCGAAACCGTCTGCGGGATCACAAGCAGGCTTCCGGAGAATACGCTCCCGGAGGTGGCCTTTGCGGGGAAGAGCAACGTCGGCAAGTCCTCCCTGATCAACGGCCTGTTAAACCGCAAAAACCTGGCGCGCACCAGTTCGCAGCCGGGCAAAACCCAGACGATCAATTTCTATAATGTGAACGGAGAGCTGTACTTCGTGGATCTGCCCGGCTACGGCTATGCCAGTGCGGCGAAGGAGATCCGTGAAAAATGGGGCAGGATGATCGAGCGCTATCTGCACAGCTCGAAGCAGCTGCGCGCCGTCTTCCTTCTGCTGGATATCCGGCATGCACCGTCGGCCAATGACTGCCAGATGTATGACTGGATCCTCTCCCAGGGCTACCGGCCGATCATCATCGCCACAAAGCTGGATAAGATCAACCGCAGCCAGATCCAGAAGCAGGTAAAGCTCCTGCGGGAGACGCTGAAGGCGGACAAGGAGACTCTGGTCCTTCCGTTCTCCGCGCTCAATAAGCAGGGACGGGACGAGATCTACGCGCTCCTGGACGAGATCCTGGGCGTACCGGACGAGGCGGACAAGGCAGAAGCCGGGCCGGAGAAATCGCCGGAAGAGACGGCAGCAGGGTCGGAGAAAGCGCCGGACGCGCCGGAGCTTCCGTAGGAACGATGGCCGGAAGGCCGACGAAAAATGAGGGATGCCGCGTCACGCGGCAAAAGGGGCAACTATGCAGACAAAACATTATCCGTGGCAGATCCTTTCAGGCAGCACCCTGAAGATTCTGGCGGTTGTCACCATGCTGATCGACCATATGGGCGCCTCGATCCTCGAGCGCGCCTCTTCCCATCCGAACGGGATGGCGGGCGGCGTGAAAGCGCTGCAGACAAAGCTGCCCTTTCTCGCGGGCCTGATCACGGACGGACAGCGCCTGATGGACATCGACTGGAAGATGCGCATGATCGGCAGGCTCGCTTTTCCGATCTACTGCTTCCTGCTGGTCGAGGGCATCAAATACACGCATAGTAAGCTAAAATACCTGACGCGCCTGCTTATTTTTGCGCTTGTTTCGGAGATCCCGTTTGATTTTTGCTTCGAGGGGAAGCTCTTTGCATGGGGCCATCAGAATGTATTCTGGACCATGGCCCTCGCCGTGGGTGCGATGTGGGTGCTGGAATATACGCGAGAAAACTGCCGGACCTATATCCCCGTCGCGGGGACCGAAGATGTGGAGGGCGATGTGCGGCCGAGCGTCATGACGCCGGCGCAGGTGGAAAGCTATGAAAAAGAAGCGGACGGGGCAAGGCATTTAAAGCCCGTGGGCTTTACCGCAAGAGGTGTTTTCTTTCGCTTCGCTGCCGTGATCCTGGCCGTCGTGCTCGGCTTTGTCTTAAAGACCGATTACAACGGAGTCGGCGTGGCCTGCATTCTCTGCCTGTATGTGCTGCGCGAAAAGCAGATTCTGGAATGTGTGTTCGGCGCGCTCGTCTTCTGGTTCATGGAGAGTTTTCTGACCGTGCCGCTGGCGTTTGTTCCGGTCCTGTTCTACGGCGGGAAGCGCGGCCTTAAGATGAAATATTTCTTCTACGCCTTCTACCCGGTGCACCTTCTGCTGCTGGGACTCTTTGTCCGGTTCTATCTGGGCTACTGACGGAAGGATAGCAAGACACAAAAAGAGCAGGTCCGAAGACCTGCTCTTTTTTTCGTTCCGGTTCAATCTATAGCCGAACGTGGCCGCATCTGCGTACCGGTCGCGATTAGCGAACGACGGTAACGTTGACAGCGCGCTCCTTGCCCTTAGCCTCGTCAACCTCGATGTCGAAGGTGACAGTAGCGCCCTCGTCCAGGGTCTTGTAGCCGTCGGAGTTGATGCCGGAGAAATGTACGAATACATCCTTGCCATCAGCTTCGCTGGTGATGAAACCATAACCCTTCTGTGCGTTGAACCACTTTACAGTACCCTTGTTCATTTAGTGCCTCCTTGAAAAAATGGGCATCCCCGCCCGTTAGTATGATACGTACCGGTCCAAAATCTAAAAAACTCACATATTTTTGTAAATCATCATGGACAGACAATGACTTACAAAAATATGTGAGTTCAAAGCTTTCATTCCGATACGCAGAAATAATAACATGCTGATTTTTCCTTGTCAATCGGCATTCGGAAAATTGTTGAGAAAAAATTTGCAAAAAACGGAAAATTTGAGACAAAGTTGAAAATTCTTCCGAGTTATAGCAAAATTGAAGAGGCATTTCCCGATAAACCTTCGGATTGCCGCGCAGTTGGAAGCAGCAGCGGACTTTGAAAAATTCGCTTGCATTTGAAAAGAACAGTGTTATACTTGATATAGAACAAGCAGGAACCAAAATCCCACGAAGGGAGGTAACGATATGAACATTCAGAAATTTACACAGAAGTCTCTGGAGGCCGTGAACGGATGCGAGAAGCTTGCCTACGAATACGGCAACCAGGAGATCGGACAGGAACATCTGCTGGTCAGCCTGCTCTCGGTGGAGGACAGTCTGATCCTGAAGCTGATCGCGAAGATGGAGATCGACACGGAGCATTTTACGGCGCGTGCGAAGGAATATCTGAACCGCTGCGTCAAGGTGCAGGGCGGCGAGCTTCATCTGAGCCAGGATCTCAACAAGGTCCTGATCAGCGCGGAGGACGAGGCGAAGGCCATGGGGGACGAGTATGTCTCCGTGGAGCATATTTTCCTCTCGCTGCTGCGCTATCCCGGCCGCTCCATGAAGGAGATCATGCGGGAGTACGGCATCACAAGGGAGCGCTTTTTGCAGGCACTGTCCACGGTGCGCGGCAACCAGCGCGTGACCAGTGACAATCCGGAGGCGACCTATGACACGCTGGAGAAATACGGCGAGGATCTGGTCGAGAAGGCGCGGAACCAGAAGCTCGATCCCGTCATCGGCAGAGACAGTGAGATCCGCAACGTGATCCGCATCCTCTCCCGTAAGACCAAGAACAATCCGGTTCTCATCGGTGAGCCCGGCGTCGGTAAGACGGCCGTGGTCGAGGGACTGGCCCAGCGGATCGTCCGCGGGGATGTGCCGGAGAACCTGAAGGATAAGCAGATCTTTTCCTTGGATATGGGGGCACTCGTCGCAGGTGCGAAGTACCGCGGCGAATTCGAGGAGCGTCTGAAGGCGGTCCTCGAGGATGTGAAGAAGAGTGACGGGCAGATCATCCTCTTCATCGATGAGCTGCATACCATCGTCGGCGCGGGCAAGACGGACGGTGCCCTCGACGCCGGCAATATGCTAAAGCCCATGCTGGCGCGCGGCGAGCTGCACTGCATCGGTGCCACCACGCTGGACGAGTACCGCCAGTACGTGGAGAAGGATGCGGCGCTCGAGCGTCGTTTCCAGCCCGTGATGGTGGATGAGCCGACGGTGGAGGATACCATTTCCATCCTCCGCGGCCTGAAGGAGCGCTATGAGGTCTACCACGGCGTCAAGATCATGGACAATGCGCTGGTCAGTGCCGCCGTGCTGTCCAACCGCTATATCTCCGACAGGTTCCTTCCGGACAAGGCGATCGACCTCGTGGATGAGGCCTGCGCCCTGATCAAGACGGAGATGAACTCCATGCCCACCGAGCTCGATGAGCTGAATCGCCGCATCATGCAGCTCGAGATCGAGGAGACCGCCCTGAAGAAGGAGGAGGACAAGCTCAGCCAGGAGCGCCTCGCGGATCTCCAGCAGGAGCTCGCACAGCTGCGCGAGCAGTTCGAAGCCAAGAAGGCAAAATGGGATCTGGAGAAATCCTCGGTCGACCGGCTCAGCAAGCTGCGCGAGGAGATCGATTCCGTGAACAGTCAGATCCAGATCGCGCAGCGGGACGGCAATCTGGAGAAGGCGGCAGAGCTCAGCTACGGAAGGCTCCCCCAGCTGAAGAAGCAGCTCGAGCAGGAGGAGGCACAGATCGCCGATTCCGAGGACGATCCCGACCGCCTCGTACACGAGAAGGTCTCCGACGAGGAGATCGCCAAGATCATCTCCCGCTGGACCGGCATCCCCGTTGCGAAGCTCACCGAGTCCGAGCGCAGCAAGACGCTGCATCTCGATGAGGTGCTGCACAAGCGCGTGATGGGGCAGGACGAGGCCGTCACAAAGGTGACCGAGGCGATCATCCGCTCGAAGGCCGGCATCAAGGACCCCTCCAAGCCCATCGGCTCCTTCCTGTTCCTCGGCCCTACCGGCGTGGGTAAGACGGAGCTGGCCAAGAGTCTGGCCGCAGCGCTTTTTGATGACGAGAACAATATGGTCCGCATCGACATGAGCGAATATATGGAGAAATTCTCCGTATCCCGCCTTATCGGAGCGCCTCCCGGATATGTCGGCTACGAGGAGGGCGGACAGCTCACCGAGGCCGTGCGCCGCAAGCCGTACAGTGTCGTGCTCTTCGACGAGATCGAGAAGGCGCACCCCGATGTGTTCAACGTCTTGCTGCAGGTGCTCGACGACGGCCGTGTGACCGATTCCCAGGGGCGTACCGTGGACTTCAAGAACACGATCCTCATCATGACCTCGAACATCGGCGCGCAGTTCCTTCTGGACGGCATCGATGAAAATGGCAACATTACGCCGGAGGCGGAGACAGAGGTTATGGACAGTCTTCGTTCCCATTTCCGTCCGGAGTTTTTAAACCGTCTCGACGAGACGATTCTCTTTAAGCCATTGACCAGGGAGAATTTAAGCGGTATCGTGGATTTGATCGTTGCGGATCTGAACCGCCGACTCGAGGAGCGCGATATTTCCATCGCCGTCTCGCAGGAAGCGAAGGAACTGATCACCCGCGAGGCGTACGACCCCGTTTACGGCGCGCGTCCGCTCAAGCGCTATGTGCAGAAATATGTCGAGACACTCAGTGCCCGCCTCATCCTGGAGGACAAGGTGGATCAGGGAGATACGATCCTGATCTCCGTGGAGAACGGAGCGCTGGTGGCCGGTGTGGCAAAGGATTAAAACCTCATGCTGTTTAACTCCATCCCGTTTTTGATCTTTTTTCCGATCGTGATCGTTATCTATTATCTGCTGCCGAAGAAGGCCAAAACCTTCTGGCTGCTGATCGCCAGCTACTATTTCTACATGAGCTGGAACGTAAAATACGTGCTTCTGATCCTGACCGCCACGGTCGTCACGTACCTGTGCGCGGCCGGGATCGGACGTGCGAGGCAAAAGGGCAGAGACAGTCAGGCGAAGCTGCTGGTGGCGGCTTCGTTTGTTGTCACGCTCGGAATTCTCTTTTTCTTCAAGTACTTCGATTTTTTCCTCGGAACCCTGAACCGGATCCTGGCGCCGCTCCATCTGACGGCCCTTCGGAATCCGTTCTCGCTGCTTCTTCCGGTCGGAATTTCCTTCTACACCTTTCAGACCCTCAGCTACGTGGTGGATGTCTACCGCGGGGAGCTTGCGCCGGAGCGGGATTTTTTCCGCTATGCGCTCTATGTCAGCTTCTTCCCGCAGCTGGTGGCGGGTCCGATCGAGCGCTCGAAAAATCTGCTTTCCCAGATGCAGGAGCTCCCAAGGCGCAGACTCTGGGACTATGAGGGCGTGGTCAGCGGCTTTTCCATGATGATCTGGGGACTGTTTCTGAAGATGGTGGTGGCGGACCGCGTATCGCTCCTGGTGGATGCGGTCTACGGCGATCTCTATGCGGTCGGCACCGTGGAGACCGTGGCGGCGGCCATCGGCTTTTCAATCCAGATCTACGCGGATTTTGCCGGGTATTCCATCATCGCCGTCGGGGCGGCACGCATGCTGGGGATCCGCCTGATGGAGAATTTCAACACGCCTTATTTTGCCACCTCCATCGCCGACTTCTGGCAGAGATGGCATATCTCCCTGAGCACCTGGTTCCGCGACTATCTCTACATCCCGCTGGGCGGCAACCGCTGTTCGAAGGCGCGGAAGTATTTCAATATCATGGTCACCTTCCTGGTGAGCGGGCTCTGGCACGGGGCGGCCTGGCATTATGTCCTCTGGGGCGGGATCCACGGGATCTACCGGATCGCGGGCGCCATCACCCGGCCTCTGCGGGACCGGGTAAATGATGCTCTGAAGGTAAACCGGGAGGTCTTCAGCTTCCGGTTCGGACAGATGCTGGTCACCTTCGGGCTGACGACCTTCGCCTGGATCTTTTTCCGCGCGGAGGGGGCCGGGCAGGCGTTTTTGTTCCTCCGGCGGATGCTGACCGCATGGAATCCCTGGGCTCTGTTTGACGGACGGATGTACACCTACGGCCTGGACCGGCAGGAGATGGGGATCCTTATGGTGGCGCTGGCGGCGCTTCTGGTGGTAAGCCTGATCCGCTACTGCAAGGGGCTCGATTTCGGAGCCTTCCTGAGCAGGCAGAACCTCTGGTTTCGCTGGGGCGTGCTGATCCTGCTGATGGCGGTGATCCTGGTCTGCGGCGAGTACGGGACCGACTTTGATTCGCAGCAGTTTCTGTATTTTACATTCTGACGATGCCGGGGCCGGGAAGCGGCGCAGCTTTCCCCGTGCCTCCGGGGATCGTTCGTGGGAGCGGAGGGTATGAGAGAACCGATCAAAAATGCACTGAAGGTGACCGCCTTTCTGGCGCTTGCGCTGACGGTGCTCAGCGGGGTCTATCGCATGATCTCCTGGAAGGACAACATGGGCTCCTATCTGTCCTCCATGGAGCAGCTCTATGACACGCCGAAGGATACCGTCGATGTCGCGTGTGTCGGGACGAGCCATGTCTATTGCGGGATCCTGCCCGCTGCCCTGTGGCGGGATTACGGGTATGCCGCATTCAACATGTCGATCTCCGGCGTGGACCGGAGCGGCGCGTATCACGGCATCGTAGAGCTTCTGAAGACGCAGCATCCCAAGGTGGTGGTGGTGGATCTCTACACGATCACCTACGATGAGATGGGCGAGCTTTCCAATGTCTATCGCAAGATGCTCGGCATGAAGAGGTCGCTGAACAACGCCTCCATGGTCTGGGAGGATGCGGATCCGTCGGAGCGGCTGGACTATCTCTTCCGCTGGCCGATCGAGCATACTCGGTACCACGAGCTGGAAAAATATGACTTTCTGAAAAATCCGGTGAATTCCTTCGCCCGCGGCGCAGCGCCCGAATGGGTCGTCGGGGAGGCCGGGGATGTGGAAGGGGCGGCCAGACGCGTCGAGGCAGGGGAGCTTCCGGAGGCGGTAAAGGACTGGGTGGACCGGCTCTGCGTACTTGCCGAGAAGAAGGGCTTTGCGATCTGCTTTACCGTTGTCCCCACCGAGACCGACGACGGGACGCAGGCCTGCATGAAGGCGATCGCGCAGTACGGAGAGACGCTGGGGATCCCCACCTATTACGGAAATGAGAAGGTCAGCGAGCTCGGGATCGTCCCGGCCACCGATTTCGTGGATCCGTGGCATCTGAATGTGAGCGGCGCGGAAAAATTCACCGCCGGACTGGGGAAATTCCTCTCGGAGCATTACGATCTCGAGGATCACCGCAACCCGGACGGGATCGTGCCGAAGGCCTACGAGGACTGGGACCGGGACCTTCGCTGGTATGAGCGGAAGGGGCGCTTGAAGAAGCTGAGCGGCCTTTCGGATCCGGCCGATTACCTGCGCGGACTCCTTTCGCTGGAGGATGTGGTGGTCGTCGTCAGCCTCGAGGGCGATTACGAGGCGGCCGGCGCGGATTATTCCGCACTCTGCGAGGTGATGGGCCTGTCGGAGGAAGCGTACCGCAAAGGCGGGAAATGGCTCTGCTTCGGAGGACCGCAGCCTACCTGCACGAAGGTGCTGGAGAATGACCCGGACGCGGAGCTTTTTACCTATCCGCTGTCCAAATATGATATCCTTCAGATCCGGTTCACGGACGATGCCTACGGAGGACTCCTTCAGACGGATCACATCCGGATCGGTTCGGAGCAGTACTCCAATTACGGGAGCTATCTGCGGATCGTCTCCTATGATACCTGGCTGGAAGAAGTGATCGAGAGCAGGGGCTTTTAAGCACCTGCTCTTTTTTTGCGGACCGACTGCCTGCGCTGCCGAAGGAAAGCACCGGAGCTTTCACGGAAGCTCCCTTCCATCTGCATATTGCACATTGCACAAAAACACTGCGCAAAGTTTTGATTATATTAACAAAATGCCAAACGCGCCTTGACAGTTAAGTATTCTTTCGTTAAAATGACAGTATGAAACGGGTTTCAAAAATAAAACGTATGGCAAAATGCCTACAAAAGCAGGGCACGAAACGCCCATTTTTTTATCCGACAACTTGAAACCGATTTCAGAAACGGGTTTCAGATCCGCATATTTTCTCGTTTCGAAAACAAAACCGAGCAGTCAGACAGGAATGGAGTAAGCATGAGCAAAAAAAAGTCGTCAGTGTTCCGGCAGGCGGCCGGGCACCCAGGAAGATGACGCTGGGACAGAAGCTGTATCGCAACCGCGTGCTGATCCTGATGTGCCTTCCGGCCATCCTCTATTTCATCGCGTTCAGCTATGCACCGATGCCCGGCATCTACGTGGCCTTCGTCAAGTACAACTACCGCGGAGGGATCTTCGGAAGCCCCTTTGTGGGGCTGGCCAATTTTGAATTTCTCGCCACCTCGGGTAAGCTTCTGGAGCTGACCAAGAATACGGTGCTTTACAATCTGGCCTTCATCATCCTGGGCAATTTCATGGCCATCTTTGTGGCGATCCTGCTGAACGAGATGCAGAGCAAGATTTTCAAGAAGGTCTCCCAGACGATGATGTTCCTGCCGTATTTCATCTCGCAGGTTCTGGTCGGTCTCATTGTTTACAACCTGCTCAATTACGACACGGGCTTTATCAATGAAATCCTGACGAGCCTCGGGATGGAGCGCTGGGGTCCCTACTCGGATCCGAAGGTCTGGCCGGTGCTGATCGTACTGATCCACCTCTGGCAGCAGACCGGATACAACTCCGTGGTCTACTTCGCGGCCATCATGGGAATCGACGCGGAGATCGTGGAGGCGGCGCGTGTGGACGGTGCCAATGCATGGCAGAAGATCCGCTACATCATTCTGCCGGGTCTGCGTCCGACCATCGTCATCCTGCTGCTCTTTGCACT
>JAEEGH010001397.1_pt1 | contig 69936 bp, 59 predicted proteins | sample 9134181 | NCBI WGS metagenome assembly JAEEGH01 (sample SAMN16246544, study PRJNA631951) | gut metagenome | biome: gut microbiome; feature: rumen; material: DP-attached | host: Bos | place: Iran: Karaj | collected 2018-10
AATAAACAACAAGCAACTGTAAACTGGCAATTTAAAACCGCTGACGCAAGGATCAAACTGAGCTCACTATACCCTGTCCTGTGACAGGGGTGAGTTTTGATTAATCGTCAACGAGACACTACACTAGTAACACTTACTAAGTAATCAAAAATACAGACATAGATTAAGAATTACCATATTCTAAATAAACTTGTGACATTTAGGAGACAAAATCAAATAGTTGTTAGTTTAATATAAAACAACAAAGTATTAATTATATTAATTAATAATCCACAAAGAATGCTGGAAATATAAGGCTTTTTCATTTATTTGGTGGACAAAACGTGCAATATATGTGGTTAAAGTTATAAAAAGATGTGAGTAAAGTAAAATGAAATTGTGGACAAATAAGACAAAGGACGCCAAGGTTATAGAAATAAAAGATGTGGCTAAATAGGAGAATAAAAGTGGTGTCATTTGCTAATAGATGTGTATCAGAAAACACAAGAGGTAAATAGCTTCTGTTATAAAGTCACCTTGAAATAATCGGTTTCAGCAGTTTTGAACTTAATGGTCACGAATGAATATATTGTAGTGACTTTAAACAGAAATCCGCACTAGCTGCTGGTTTCGTAAGAAGGTGATTCGAGAGGAAAATAGGATCTGCGAAGAAGTCGCCTTCAAATAGCTTATTTGCAATACATATTTAATTAAATGTAAAATATAACTTTAATTAAATTTGTAAGACAATACATTGAGAATAAAGGATTCATGCAGGTTAATGCATGTCCTGTAAAAAAGAAATGTGTGGACATTTAGTGCAAGCAAATATGTGCACCAAAAGTCCACAAAATAAAAATAGCCAAAAAAGAATTATAATAAAAGAATGTGAAAGTGCTGAAATAAAGCAGATTTAGCATAAAAATTAAGAAGATGTGGACATTTAGTGCAAAACCTAAAAGTCCACATCTTTATAATTTAATAGATTAAAAAAGAGGGAAAAAATATTAAAGGACACGAATATAAAGGACAAAGTTGTGACAAATAAGATATATTTAGTGGACATTTAGGAGAAAATTAAAAAGCATTGACTAACCGAGTCGGTCAAAAGAGTAAAAAATAAACGCAAAAAAATATAATGGATAAACTAAAAATGGAGCAAGAAGGTATATTGTGGACATTTAGTGCAAAAAATCTTACACCAAATGTCCACAAAAAGGTAAAAAATAAGATTTAGTGGACATTTAGTGCAAAGCATGAAAAAGCCAGTATTTAAAAGGGTTTCAGAGAGGAAATATAGGTTAAGTTGTGGACGTTTAGGACAAAGCTCAATGGAAAAATAAAAACAAATTATTTATTAAAAAGATATGCAAAGCAATAGACATTTAGTGGACAAAAAGTATAATTAAAGTAAAAAATAAAAAAAAAAGCATAAATGGCGAAATTTAAAGAAATCATAAAAATATTTAGTGGACAAAAAGTATAAATTTATTGACTATGTAAAATGCCAATGATATATTTAATTTGGTGGACAAAAAGTCTAAACTGGATCTAACCAGATTGATCGGGGGTAAACAGTGGCAAAAGCTGTAAAATCAGAAACAAAATCAAAAAAAACAAAAGAAAATAAAGTAAGTGCTATAAGACACAATGATACTTATTCTAAGGGTAATTTACTTATAACAGCTAAGTATAGATCATCTTTACTAGAGAATAAGTTATTAGCAATAGCTCTGGCTAATATTCAGAATTCATATGAAGATGATAATGGAAATCTTATTAGCGAGTTAAAAGCCTCTGAAATAAAAAAGCTAATGGGTGATTCATCCAATAGCATTTATAGACATTTGGAGCCAATTGCTCAGCAAATGACTGGTAGAACCATCGGTATGAAAGATCCAGAAAGAGAAATATTTGACTACAAATCTGTAGTTACCCATGCTCATTACGAGAACGGAACATTTACGATAGAATTCAACCATTTGTTAAAAGATCAGATCATTGATATCCAAAATAAATATACAGTGCTTAATTTACCAACAATGTTGTTATTTAAGTCTGTGTATAGTTTTAGATTATATGAGTTATTAAAGAGTATGTCCTATATACCAAAAGGACAAAAACGAAACGAGGAAGATAAGAATTGGGAATTAAAATTCCAGCTTTCTGAACTAAAATTAGAACTTGGCGTAGTTAATGCTAATTCTGATCGAGTTCAAAAAATTCTTAGTAATAAAAAGCATCCAAACTATGATGAAGCTGTAAAAGCAGCTCCTGAGCAGGTCTTTGAACAATATAGAGATTTCAAAAGAAGAGTTCTGGACGTAGCTGTGTCAGAAATAAACGAGAAAACAGAGATAAATGTTGAATACGAAACATTAAAATCCGGTCGTGGTGGAAAAGTAAATGCAATCATTTTCTATGTATCGTATGATAATGTGGCACAAAAAGAAGAGATCGTAAAAACCGAAGAAGTTGTAGAAAAACCAATGGACATAGATGAGCTATTGGATGAAATCTATGATATCCTGGAAGGTAATTTCAAGCTTAAGGATGTTAGAAAAATAGCTATAGAGGCAGATTATAATCTTGTGAGTATAAAAAAGGCCTATAAAGTCTACAAGAAGAATGAAGATAATGTAGAAAATAGTGTTGGATTCATGATTGCAGCTATTAAAGATGGATATGAAAGTACTGCAAAAAAGAAGAAAACTAAAGCCAAAAATACTTTTGTAGAATTTGATCAAAACGAATATGATTTTGATGATCTAGAGGGACAGTTGATAGATAACTAAGATAAAGCGCGAAGTTGAATGCTTCGCGCTTTAATTTATTGCAAAGGATCTGAGTTTTCTTGGTGTCATTGAAGCCAATTCCGATGAAGTAGAGCAGTACTTTTTTACAATAAGCTCAATACTTCTTTGGGACAGGCGTTTACCATCACGTTGGATAAAATAAGCATCTTCATCGAGATGATTTTTCGAATGCCTGTACTCAGAATAATCAGCTAATATAGCTTTCAGATCATCAGTAAAATGGAGCACGGACCAGCCGTTTTTTGAAGAAAAAAGCCATAGAGTATTGTTATCAATATCTATATCTTTGATATTTAATCCGCAAATATCAGAAACAGATAATCCTAAATCAGTTATAAGTCTTAAAATAGCATAATCTCGAGCTTTTAACCGATTATGATGTGTTAAAGCTTTTCCAGAAAGAAAATTCCCATTAATTGCATTGGATAAAATAATAGTAACATCATCCTGTGATATAGAAAGCTGCAACTTCTTAGGAATTGAGCGCTTTACAGATATGATTGGATTAACTTCAAGTACATATTGTCTTATATAAAAATTGTAAAGTGAAGAAAGCGAGGAAAGTATCCTGTTAAGAGCATAGGTAGAATGATCAACAGAATAATAATCCTTAAAATAGTCAATTTCAGTATGGGAGATGTTTTTTAAATCATCCAGAGTCATTTCTGACGGAATCAAATGAGTAAATCGACTTATTTTTTCACAAACAAAACTAAAGAAAATTAAGTAGTTTGAGGCGTATCCATACCTGGTAGAAGCTTCTAGATGATTGATTTGAGATAATAGATAGTCCTGAGCTGCTTGTGGTAGTTTGGGTATTAGTTGTTGAAATTTCTTGTTGAAAGAATTTTTTTGTTCGATTTTGTATATGCTCATTTTGATTCCTTTTTGTTGCGTTATGAGAATGATTATAGCAGGAAGTAAAGTAAAAATGAAGATTTAAGTAATAAAATAATTATTTCACGAAGTTAATTTATAATAACAAGAGATATATATTAAATAAAAATAAACTTTAGGCGAATAATACAAAGATTGCTTTACTAAAATAAAAAAGTATGTTAATTTAATTGCGCACAATTTAAAAGAAAGAGGAAATATAAATATGGGCTTTTTGCTTGGAATTGGTTTTATATTTATTATTTATATGTGGTTAGCTAAGTGCACACAAATAGCGTGGATTATTGGAATAATATGGTTTGTCGGTTATTATATAATCACGAATAAATATTTGAAAATAACATCCAAACCTGTTCGAATATTTGGAATAGCAGTCTTTATTTTGGGATTGTTTATAATTACAAAAATAGGAGCACCTCAGTATAAGCTGGTACCAGCAGTAGATTGTGATGACCCGGAAAAAACAGAAGTGATAGAAATAGATCAAGGAAAGCTGACTGGAGTAGTCAACAAAGAAGGAACAGTTGAAGTATTCGCAGGCATACCTTATGCAAAAGCACCAATTGGAGATCTTAGGTGGAAAGAGCCACAAGAGCCGGAAAAATGGGAAGGTATATTGGAAGCAGATCATTTTGCTCCAATGTCAATGCAAAAAAGAAGCAGCACAATATATAATTCATTAGTTGATCTGGTCATTTATAAAAAGTTAAATATAGGATTTAAAGATAATTACTTAGAGCCGATGAGCGAAGATTCTTTATACCTAAATATTTGGAAGCCAAAGGGAGATGTAGAAAAATTACCGGTTGTAGTTTACATACATGGCGGAACTTTGTTAACAGGACAATCGTCATATTATGCATATAATGGAGAGACATTTGCAGAAAATGGAGTAATATACGTTAACATTGCCTATAGGTTAAATATTTTTGGATATTACGCCAATGAAGAGCTGGCAAATGAATCTGAAAATGGAACCACAGGTAATTATGGATTACTTGACCAGATCATGGCCTTGAAATGGGTAAATGAAAATATTGAAGCTTTTGGTGGTGACCCAGATAACATAACAATAGCTGGAGAGTCAGCAGGAGCATCAAGTGTAAATGCATTATGCGTATCTCCTCTTGCAAAGGGATTATTTAAGAGAGCAATAGCAGAAAGTAGCGGAATAACTGCTGTTGTCCCATACCACACATTCAGAACTATGGAAAGTGCATTGGAGATGGGAAGAAATATTTTGAATGAATTCAGTGTTGATAGTGTAGAAGAGTTAAGGAAAATAGATGCTGAAACATTGGTCAATACATCTTACAGTAATTCGGCAATGACGGTAGATGGTTATGCAATTGTTGAAGAACCTTATAAAACATATGAGAAAGGTGAAAACAACGAGAGTGCTTTATTAAATGGCTTTAATGCTCATGAGGCAGATGTATTCAACTATTTTATTGAAAAAATAACACCGGAAAATATAGTAAGCAGATTAAGAAACACCTATGGCGACTATGCAGAAGAAGTAGCAGCACTGTATCCAGCAACCAGCAATGGAGAAGCAAAGAATAGTTTTAATCAGATCATGAGCGCAACATGGTTTGCATATAGTCATTATGACTGGTCACGATACCTGGTGGAACAGGGAAAGCCAGTGTACAAGTATTATTTTTATAAAGAATCAAGAGGATTATCGAATAATCATGCGGGTGAATTGCCATACGTATATGGCAACTTAGATAAAAATCCGTTAGCCTATACTAGAAGCGATGAAATATTGTCTAATATGATGGTCAAGTATTGGACGAATTTTGCAAAATATGGTGATCCTAATGGTAGTGATGTTCCAGAGTGGAAGGAGTATTCACAATCAGAGAATCAGGTAATGGGATTAGGCGAAAGTATACAGATGATGGAAGATCCGTATTTAAATGTATATGAGATAATTGACAAATATCAGAATGACTTAAGAAAATGATAAAGAATATGAATCAGAGGTATATAGATTCTGCGACGAAGTAGCTTTCAAATGACTTAATTACTGCAATCATGAGATATAAGTTCAAAATTACATAAAAACAGGCTTTCTAATTTTGTACAAGTTAGAAAGCCTGTTTTTTTAAGAAAATGTCAGAAAACTTGAATTTAATAGGTTTAAACGTAAAAATAGTGATAAAATAAAAAATGGAAAAGATTCCGGAAATAAAGTAACAGGAATCTATAAAGAATTAAGAAAAAAGGTCTTGTACAATGACAAAAGATAGAGTATTAGCGATATTAAAGAATAACAATGATTATGTTTCTGGCGAGTCAATAAGTTCTGAGATTGGCGTAAGCAGGATGGCGGTTAGTGGAGCAGTAAAAAGTCTTAGAGAAGCTGGATATAGTATTGAATCAGTGACAAATAAAGGCTACAAATTAGTTGAAGCACCAGATAATCTTACAAAAGGAGAAATACTGGCATATTTGGATGAAGAAAGAATGGAACACGTCCTATGCCTGGAAAGTACAGAATCTACAAATAAGACTTTGCAAGCAATGGCTCTTGACGGAGCACCTGACAGACAGGTAGTGATAGCCAATGAACAAACAAAAGGCCGTGGAAGATTGGGGAGAAATTTTAATTCTCCAAAGGATGGAGGTATCTATTTCTCATATTTGATGAAACCGATCAATAGAAATCCCCAGGATGCAGCTACATTGACTGCATGGACTGCAGTAGCAGTGAGCGATGCGATTGAGGAGGCTTGTGGAGTCAAGGCAGATATTAAGTGGGTTAACGATCTTGTATTAAATAAGCAGAAAATCTGTGGCATATTAACAGAAATGTCTATAGAAAGTGAATCTGGAATGATCCAAAGCATTATTATTGGCATTGGGGTAAATGTTAATGAACTAAAGGAAGACTTCCCTGAAGAAATCAGAGATATTGCGTCATCCCTTAGGATTGAAACAGGTAGTAAAAAGTCCAGATCAAAAATAGCGGCAGCAATGATAAAGCATATGGATAAGTTATATGATAACTGGCCTGATAAGACAGAAGAATATCTTGAAAAATATAAAGAAAAATGCATTACATTGGGACAAGAAGTGTCAGTGAAATTTACAGATAACGATAGTCCAAAATATGGCAAGGCTATAGATGTAAATAGTGATTTTACATTGCAAATAAAATATAAGAATGGAGAAGAAGAGGCTGTATCAAGCGGAGATGTAAGCGTGAGAGGACTTTACGGGTATTGTTAAAACAAAAATTAATAATATAAATTGGGGAGAACAGGTATGAAAATACAAGTATATAATGATTGGGATCATAAGCCTAAAGCAGAGGCAGAGTCTGCAGATAATGTGGTTCTTGCTTGGGATGGTGAATATAGGCACGGGGATGTAATAGAGTTTTCTGACATAGTTCCTAATAATTTTTACATAGTTAGAGTTGATGCTACTATGTCAGAGGCACTAGTACTGATCACAAAGGATAACATTCGATATCCAATTCCTTTTTATGAAAAAAGAACAAGTTATAATCCGGTGACATTCTTTGGAAACAGGCATTATATTTCTATCAGAAAAGCATATGATTTTGAAGTTAGTAATTACAGAAACCTTGCGGTCAATACCTTTGATCAGCATGAAGTAATTGGAGTATATCCTCATGCTTCTGCAAATGTAGAAACCAGAGGAGAGGCTGTTTTTGCTGCTAGAAATGCTATAGATGGAATGCTGGCAACAAATTCACATGGTGAATGGCCATATGAATCATGGGGAATCAATAGACAGGATGATGCAGAGATCAAGATAGACTTTGGCCGAGAAGTAGTGATAGACAAAGTAATACTATATACAAGAGCAGATTTTCCTCATGACAATTGGTGGACAAATGGGACACTAAATTTTTCTGATGGCAGTTCTGAAGAAATAACAATGGAAAAGAAGTCTGGGGAACCTCACATCTTTAATATTGGAAAACGCAAAGTAACTTGGATAAAGCTAGGAAAGCTTATTAAAGCAGATGATCCTAGCCCATTCCCTGCGCTGACACAGATTGAAGTATATGGAACTGAGTCTGACTAATGAACTATTGGGGGAAAGATGAGAAGAAGAATAGTAGAAGAAGCATGTGCTAATATAACTGATACAATAAATAGATTAGATATTCCTGATATATCCAGACGTGATGTTTGGGACGCGCTCGATGAAGAATTAAAAAAGGCCATCATAGTAAATGGAGAAAAGAACGTGACAAAGGAATGGCCACTTATTCTTATTACGGATTATATGGAATTTGGAAGATGTGGAAACCGAGTTCACTTTGAAAATAAGAATTTTGAAAGAAGGAATATGCTGAATTCTTTCATAATGGCTGAGTGTGTTGAAAATGAAGGTAGATTTATAGATAAGATTCTGGAAGGATTGTATCTCATCCTGGAAGAAACCAGTTGGTGTCTTCCGGCTCATAATTCATATGAGAGAGATGAAAAGCAATATCCATTACCTGATGCCACAAGACCAATAATTGATCTATTCAATGCTGAAAGTGGAGCAGAGGTAGCAATTGCCGAGAAAATACTCAGACCAGTATTGGAGCAGGTGTGTCCGTTTATATCAGTGTATGTTGATTCGGAATTGGAAAAGCGAATATTTAAGCCTTATGAAGAGCATCATTTTTGGTGGATGGGCGATGGAAAGCAGAAGATGCTGAATTGGACAGTATGGTGTACTCAAAATGTGTTACTAGCTGCTCTTTCCAGAAAAAAAGAAAATCTGGCAGATGATAGACTTGCAAATATTATCAAAAAAGCTGCAGTTTCAACAGATTACTTTTTAGATGAGTATGGTGACGATGGATGTTGCGATGAAGGAGCGCAGTATTTTGGACACGCCGGACTATGCATGTTCAATTGCATTGATCTTCTGACAGTGGCTAATGGCAATCGTTCTAAAGCTATTTTTGAGGAAAAAGTAATCAAAAATATTGGAGCATATATAGTTAAAATGTATGTAGGAAATGGACTCTACATAAATTATGCTGACTGCTCTCCAATAGCTGGTAGTAGAGGATCCAGAGAATTTTTATATGGTTTGAAAACGGATCAGCCTGTGCTGGCAGGATTTGCCGCTAAGAGTTACAGAGAATCTGATTGGGATACCAGATTGTTAAATGATGAGATCAATCTTTATTACCATGTACAGCAGGCTCTGACTCATGGGCAGATGATGGAATATCCTGAAGTAAAAGAAATGCCTGAGGATTCTTTTTTTGAAAGTACAGGCATAATGATCGCAAGGGATGATAAGGTTACATTTGCAGCCAAAGCTGGAGATAATGGGGATAGCCATAATCATAATGATGTTGGATCTATTATTTTATATAAAAATTCAGTGCCAGTGCTAATTGATCTCGGAGTAGGAACTTATACATCCAAGACTTTTTCTAGTGAGAGATATGACATATGGACTATGCAATCCCAATATCATAATCTTCCTACTTTTTTTGAAAAAAGTAAGATAGTATCAGCATTGGATAGAGCGAAAGATAAAGATAACACATTTAAGCATATGCAGCATGATGGAGAAAAATATGCAGCAAAAAACGTAAAATGTGAGATGAATGCAGAAAAAGCGAGCCTTTCAATGGACATTGCGGGTGCTTATGAAATAGATAATTTGATTTCATATTCTAGAACGGCTACTTTGTATAAAAATTCTTGTGTAGAGGTAAAAGATCATATAAATGGCGAAATATCCTGTGTGGTCAGCCTTATGACATATGAAAAGCCGGAGATACGCAAGTATGGAGGAAATTTTGCCGATATAAATATTGGGGAAGATGTATCCATGCATGTTGAAGGAATCTGCAATATGGAAATCGAAGAGTGTCCTATTGAAGACGAGCGATTGGGAATAATGTGGAAGCATAGCTGTTATAGGATTTTGCTTGAAGTAGAAGATAAAGATTTTAGCATGAAGGTTTATTGAGATATTTTTACCGAAAAAAGTGATATATACGGAGGATAAGTATGGATAACAAAATCGAAAATCTGGGAGAATCAATTGTTGGAAAAGGTGAGCTGAGATATAAGGAGACAGGAAGATTGCTGTTTTTTGGAATTCCGTGGCCTTTTACCAAATATGAGCTATATGATAATGACTTCGTGATCATAAACGGTTTATTCAGCATCAAAGAAAATGACTGTTACATGTACAGAATAACTGATGTAGAAATGACCAGATCATTATTGCAGCGAATCTTCGGTTTATCAACAATTTTGCTGTATACATCAGATGTTACTGACCAGAGGATAGAGATGAAGAATATCAAACATGGCAGGGAGATTAAAGATTTTATTCTTCAGGCATCCGAGCTAAGCAGAATCAGACGCAGAACTGTGAATACTCAGAATATCGGATTTGGACAGGATGATATCCATAATGGTGTTGAAATGGATGATCTTAATGGCATAAACGACTAAGCTTCATTAATGTGGAGGGTACGATGGCTAGCGGTACTTATGATACGATCAGCAGAATATTCGATACTTTTGCTATAACTTCCAAAAGTAGGTATGTATTTGTCTATGATATTGAAAAAAATGTGTCAAAATGGTCCCTAAATGCTGTTGAATACTTTGGATTCACAGGTGAATACCTGAATAATGCCAATATCATATGGGAAGCTCATATCCATCCTGAAGATAAAGATGGTTATAGAGATCATATGAAAAAAGCATTTAGTGGACAAAAAGTATCAGATACTTTTTCATATAGAGCTAGAAATAAAAATGATGAGTACGTCGCATTGACTTGCAGAGGTGTAGTCATAAAAGACTATGCAGGCAAGCCATCTATGTTTGCATGTACAATTATCAATCATGGAGTTGTTGATAATGCTGATCCTACAACATCCCTTCAAAATCAGTATCAATTATTAAATGCCCTTAGAACTTATAAGAATGAAAAAAAGAGCTACAGCCTAATGCTCTTGAACATTATTGATTTTGGTGAATTAAACAGAAGATATGGATATACATTTGCCAACAAGATATTATATAGCCTTGCTACTCAGATCAGAAAAGAGATTGCCTCTGAGGGAGTGGCCTATAGGGGAGAAAGTACGGCCATTGCTATTTGTTTTGACAATAAAACCCTTGATGAAATAAAAGAAATATACAACAAGTTGAGGGTATTTGGAAAAGAAAACATGCTTGTTGAGGGTAAAAATGTCAGCGTAGAGCTTGCTGCTGGAGTGATTGTTGCAGATGATTTTTCGGTAGATGAGAGGGCTATCTATACTAGTGCAAAATATGCGCTGGCTCATTCTAAAAATGAAAAACATGGTAATTTAATTGTTTTCCATAATGATGAACTTGATAACAACAAGAGAAGTATTGAGCTTGTTGATGTTATCAGAAAAAGTGTCATAAATAATTGCGCAGGGTTCTACCTTGAGTATCAACCTATAGTTTCTGCAGGTGATGGCTCATTGAAGGGTATGGAAGTGTTCCTTAGATGGAAAAACGATGTTTATGGAGAGGTCCTTCCGAGCGAATTTATACCATGGCTTGAACAGGATCCGGTTTTCTATTCACTAGGAAACTGGATATTAAAACAGGCATTTGAAGATGGAAAAACAATAAAACAGGATCATCCAAGGTTCTATATAAATGTCAACTTAGCGCTTATGCAGCTTGAAAGAAGTGAATTTAGAAGTACACTTTTGAATCTGATCCAGTCCACAGGCTTCCCGGCAACCAGCTTATGCTTTGAGCTGTCACAATCAACGAAGTCTATGAATGCTGATCATCTCAAAAGCCAGGTGGCATTCTTAAAATCCTGTGGTATAAAAGTCGGAGTTGAGGTTGAGGACTTTGCATCATTGGATCTGCTATATAAATTGCCAATTGATCTGATAAAAATTGCTCCAAAATTAGTAGTAGATCTGGATAAAAATGCTACCAACAGATATATGCTCCAGGCAATCACAGGATTTGCACAGAACATGAAAGTAGATGTCTGTGTAACTGGAGTAGAGGATGAAATAACAGAATATGCTGTGAAACATTTTCCTATTTCTGAGTTACAGGGATATTATTATGGGAAACCTACAGAACTAAAGGAATTCAGATTACAGAAAGTATATATTACTTCATAAATAAAGATTTTTGAAGTAAAAAAGTGCCAGAAATGTGCATTTTTTCTTGTTTTAGGGCTTTAATTCCATTGCAAAACGTGATAAAATAAACGAAGTTGCATAAGGCAACTACATAATAACCTATAGAAGGGGGAAAACAAATGAATAAGACAGAGTTAATCGATGCTATTGCAAAGGAAGCAGGACTTTCAAAGAAGGATGCTGGTAATGCTCTTAACGCATTTACAAATGCAGTAACAAAGGAACTTAAGAAGAAGGGGAAGGTTCAGCTTGTTGGTTTCGGTACTTTCGAAACAGCTAAGAGAGCTGCTAGAACAGGACGCAACCCACAGACAGGCAAGGAAATCAAGATTGCTGCTTCTGTAGCTCCTAAGTTTAAAGCTGGTAAGGCTCTTAAGGATGCTGTAAATAAGAAATAATTGTTATATAAGACATAAAATGAGGGCTAGGGATGAAAATTCTTAGCCCTTTTTTATTTTAGAGGTAAGACTATGGAATTCAAGACAAATGTAATGAGAATTTTAGACCAGAAAAAGATCAAATATAATTCATATTGTTACGAACAAACTGGTGAAACTAATGGTGAAAAAATCGCAGCTATATTGAATGAGCCTGCTGAAAGAGTATTTAAAACTTTGGTAACAGTGGGAAAATCAGGTACTAATTATGTTTTTGTCATACCTGTTGTATGCGAGCTTGATCTGAAAAAGGCGGCTAAAATTGTCGGTGAAAAGTCTATAGATATGATAAAAAGTAAGGAATTACTTCCTCTTACCGGATATATTCATGGAGGATGCTCTCCAATCGGAATGAAAAAGTTTTTTAAAACAACCATTCATGAAACAGCGAAGGGTTATGACACAATTTTTGTATCTGCAGGAAAAGTTGGTTATCAGATAGAATTGAACCCGGCTGATCTTCAGAAGATTATCAGACTTGATTATGCAGATTGCATAGTGGAGTAACGCTAGTTATTATACATATGTACAATAAGATTAATAAGCACAATTATTGATTTGATAAAAAATGTTCACAATTTTGATATTGCATTTTAATTTTTATTGTGATTAAATCATTTTTGGAAAAAATATTTAGCAAAACTGGAGCGATCCAGTGACGCAAAGCTTTAGGGACTCAATGAGTTAGCCAGTTGCACTTTTATGGAGATAGAGCTATGCGTCAGCATGGCTTTTTTTATATCATAAAAAAGAACAGAGTTGGATGAATCATCAAACAAATTGAGGATGGATAAAATGAAAGAAAGGTATAGTTTAAAGGAAAAAGTAGATGCATCATATGCATATGTAGCAAATGTAGCAGTTATAGCACTGATATTTTTTTCAATCTATGCTTACTTTTTTAGAACAGTAATATCACCATTCGTGTCAATGGTAATTATTTATATCCTGGTATTTTTTATAATCAAATGTCTTTCCAGATATTTTAAAGGAAAAAAGCATTATGATGGAGCATTAAGCTATGTGGATGACATGTCTCCAGAAGAATTTGTTAATTGGTTAAAGGGATTTTTTGAAAATAACGGATTTGCAGTAAAAGAGACACAGAGAGATCCTAAATTTGGAATCAGTCTTATCATGGTAAAAAAATCACAGATAAGAAGAGCAAAACCGGAAACATACATCGTTCAGGCAAAGCGATATACATCTGATGTAGATGTAAAGAGCGTACAGAAAGCTCTTGCGGCACAACATTATTATAATATTGATCATTGCATCATATGTACTAATCAGTACTATACTGAAGATGCAATGGAACTTGCTAAATCAAAGGGTGTAACCTTGATGAACAGAGATCACGTATATAAGATTAAAATGCAGGAAGTTGCTTGAAAGAGACAACAGCGTACATTATGAAGATGTATGCTGTTTTTTTTAGCTTTTTTCGCAATTTATACATAGAATTAATAAATATAGCAAGATATAATGAAATCTAGGTAAAAATTGGAAATTATGAGGAAATAAAAATGGCAAATTACGATTTGGATATGTATGCAAAAAAGGCTAGAGAAGCTGTAAGTGAAGGCATCGTAATGTTAAGAAATGAGGATAATGTCTTACCACTTGCTGATGGCTCAAAAATAGCTTTATTTGGACGCAATCAGTTCAGCTACTATAAAAGCGGAACAGGCTCTGGCGGTCTTGTAAATACAAGATATGTTGTAAGTATTCGAGATGCGCTGATAAATTATGGAAAATACAACATCAATAAATATTTAGATGATCTATATGAAAAATGGCTTGAAACACACCCATTTGATACTGGCTCAGGATGGGCGTCTGAACCTTGGTATCAGGAAGAAATGCCAATTACCCTTGATATTGTCAGACAGGCCCGCAAAGAATCAGATATAGCGCTGATCTTTATTGGAAGAACAGCAGGCGAAGATCAGGATAACAAAGCAGAGGAAGGTTCTTATCTTTTGACTAAAGAAGAAAAGAACTTGATAAGTAATGTATGCAGAGTGTTTGATAAGACAGTTGTACTATTAAATGTCGGAAATATAATCGACATGAAGTGGGTAGAGGAATACAAAACCTCAGCTGTTTTATATGTATGGCAGGGTGGTCAGGAAGGTGGCAATGGAGTTTTAGATGTACTAAATGGAACTGTAAGCCCTTCAGGTAAGCTGACAGATACAATAGCATACGATATTAAAGACTATTTATCTACTGAAAATTATGGTAATACAGACAAAAATTACTATAAAGAAGATATTTATGTAGGATACAGATACTTTGAAAAAGCTGCAAAAAATAAGGTGATGTTCCCATTTGGATATGGACTGTCATACACAACATTTACTTTAATTGATGCTTTTTGCGAAGTAGTAGAAAATGGAGTAAATGTAGCCTGCAGCCTAAAAAATACCGGAAACAGAGAAGGTAAAGAGGTCATTCAGTTATATTGCAGCCAACCACAGACAGAGCTTGATAAAGCAGCGAAGATTTTATGTGGATTTACAAAAACAAAAGTACTGAAACCAGGTGAAACTACAGAGGTATCGATTTTTGTTCCATTCAGTGCGTTAGCTTCTTTTGATGATTCGGGAGTAACAGGTCATAAGAATAGCTGGATACTTGAAGAAGGCGATTATATCTTTGACATAGGCAGTTCAATAAGAGATACAATATCAGCAGGTATCTATAGAAACCTTGAAACAAGGGTGTTGGAACAACTTGAAGAAGCAATGGCACCAAACGAAATGTTTGAGCGATATAACATTTCTGAATCAGGTGAAAAGAGTCTGGAAAAGGTACCAAACAGAACAATAGAGCCATCTGCTACACGCCTGCAGAATATGCCGGAAGAAATAGAGTATACGGGTGATAAGGGAATCAAATTAGCAGACGTATATCATAACAAGGCTACAATGAATGAGTTTGTAGCTCAGTTATCAGATGAAGATCTTACCTGTATTGTACGTGGAGAAGGCATGAACTCTTTAAAAGTAACTCCTGGAACAGGTGGTGCTTTTGGAGGTGTTACAGATAGCCTTATAAGCTTTGGTATTCCTACTGTTTGTGTATCTGATGGACCTTCAGGAATAAGAATGGATTGTGGTAATTATGCATTTGCATTACCAAACGGAGCTTGTCTTGCAAGTTCATTCAACCTGGAACTGGTTGAAGATCTATACGAATATGAGGGCTTAGAGCTTCGTAAAGACCACATAGATGCATTATTGGGACCAGGTATCAATATTCACAGAAATCCTCTTAATGGGCGAAATTTCGAGTATTTTTCAGAGGATCCGTTCTTGTCAGGGAAAATGGCTGTTGCACAGTTGAAAGGCATGCACAGAGCAGGTTCAACGGGTGTCATCAAGCATTTTGCCTGCAATAACCAGGAAAAATGCAGGCATGATGTAGAGTCAGTAGTATCTCAAAGAGCGTTAAGAGAGATCTACCTAAAGCCTTTTGAAATAGCAGTTAAAGAAGGCGATGCAGATATGATAATGAGTTCATATAATCCTGTTAATGGTTTTTGGACTTCAAGTAACTATGATCTGCTTACTACAATCCTTAGAAATCAGTGGGGATATAAAGGAATTGTTATGTCAGACTGGTGGGCTAAATGTAATTATGAAGGCGAGACTGGCAAAAGAGAAAATGCGGCAGCATCAGTTAGAGCACAAAATGATCTGTATATGGTTGCAAAAAATCCTGAGCAAAACAGCAATAATGATGATCATGAATCAGCACTCAAAGCAGGAAAAATAAACAGAAGTGAATATCAGCGTTGTGCGATCAACATATGTAATTCAGTAATGTCTACGCCGACATTTAGCAGGTTTATTGGAGAAAATAACGAGCTGGATGAGGAACTTTCAAAGCTCTCATCTGAAGAAGATGTATTTGTATTGGATCCAATAGAGATCAAGTTTAGCGGACATACTGTAATACAGGGATCAGAGTTTGATACCAAAAAAGGCAGCAATATGATGTTTACCCTTATACCTGGAAGTGTAGGTAAGTTTAAGTGCAAATTTACATGTAAAGCTTCTGAGGAGAGTGCTGAAGTTGCTCAGATATCATGCACAGTGTTTAATGGTGCAAATGTACTGACAAATATAGATCTTATCGGAAATGAGAAGACCTGGAAAACAGAAGAATTTGAGCTGACAAACACTGATTTTGAGCCTAATATCTTTTTGAGATTTTATTTTGCGCAAAGCGGAATGGAAATTGAAAGCTTAATGATTGAAAAAATGTAATATTTTGAGTTATTATTTTGTAAAAGAAAATGTTTTTTTCCAGTTTCATTTTAATGAAGGAGAACCATTTTCATGAAGACTTATAACGCGGAATATGAAAAATTAGTACTAAATGATATAAGAAGTTTTAGTTCGTTAAATCATCCAATGAAAGCATCGCTAGTAGAGCGCCTTCTGATAGGGAGGGCGCCACTGGCTAAGCTTCATCCGAATCCTACGGATGAATTCTGTAATCCTGAAATCGGACCAAATCACCAAATTGTTAATCAATACTATGAACAGATCAAAAGATCTCTTACGCACATATCCACACCAGAGATGGATCCTCTTATTGTTGAAAAAATGTCTATTGGTGGCTATATGTTATTAAATGGGCATCATAGGTGGCTTGCGGCAACTAGAACAAATGTGAAGACAGTACCTATAAAGATTGTGAATGTAACAACTGAAGAGGAAATCATTAAGGCAGTTAATAGTTCATATAATAATTATTGTTTATCAATCGATCTGGATGAAGTCTTGATAAATGATGACGAGAATGACTACTTATCTGAAGCAGTCTTTTTCCCTTTAAATCTGATCTATCCTCAGAAAATAAGGAAAAATGCAGCAGCAATGATCGCGGAGCTTCAAAAACAAGGATTTGACGTATGGGTATATTCTGGTCAGTATTACTCAACCACTTATATTAAGCAACTATTATTTTTTCATAAAATAAAGCCTACTGGCATAATAAATGGAATGAAAAATAGGAAACCTGGAAGTGGTATGGCGGAAGCTTTTAGAGAAAAATACAAGGAGATAGTTCATATCGATAATGAGAGTGCTTTAATTGTAAATCCTAAGTCTAAAGAATTTAATACAGTAGAAGTATCTTCTGGCAAAGAGTGGGCTAATGAAATTGTTAAAAAAATTCAAGAATCAGTAAGTAATGAGGGCTAATTATTATGCTTGGGAGTAATAGTCAATATAATGGGAAAATGAGGGTCTCATTTGACTTGGACGAAGTGCTGTTTGTATCTCCGGTGGACCATAAAATAGAAAAACCGCTGATTTTTCCTTTAAACTATATTTTTCAAGAAAATGTCAGATTGGGAACATCCTATCTTATACCAGAATTGCAGCGCCAAGGCTATGAAGTATGGGTATATACTACATCCTTTAGAACAGAAAGCTATATACGAACGTTATTCTGGTTCTACGGGGTTAAGTTCGATGGAATAGTCAATGGGCAAAGGCATAAGGCGGAGATCCAATCCAGACATAGCTATCCTATGCCTAATAAGCTGCCAAATTATTATCGTATATCACTTCATGTGGATGATGAAGAAGTAGTCGCAACTTATGGAAAAACCTACGGATTTGATGTATTTCAATTGAATGCGCAAGATGATGATTGGGCGAAGAAGATCATTGAAAGAGCAGCTGAAATAAAGCAAAGGTTTAAAGATGAAAATGAAAAAGCAATTGATTAGGGAAAATAATATCAAAGGGGTTGTTGCATTTAGAAAAATGCGACAACCCCTTAAATCATAGCTATATAAAATAAATAAAAATCAATTTATCACAGAATAACCAAATCCATTACAGATAGCATCAATTTTCTGCTTATTCTTGCACATGAGACAGTCCTCAGAAGTGAAAGACTTATAATCAGGCAGATCAGATGCTGAAAATAGGCTATGTACAGGGAATCCCATTATCTTGGTTGCTGCTGAAAAGATAGCAGATATACCAGAAATTTCGCCACCATAATACCTGATTCCTTCTAGAGCATGAGCAGCTGCGGTACCAGTTGTTATTGATGGGAAGAGCATGAGTACGTGCTTTCCGTTGATAGCAATTCTCATATTGTCCCTAAAAATCATCTGTCCGGCAAGATCATATTCTGGTGTAACGATATAAATTGTCTTGTGGCTGTTCATGGAAATAATGCCTGCCTTAGTCAGCTCGTCAGAAAGATAGGCACCTATGACCTCAGTTCCCTCCATACAGACAATGGTATCAACAATAGTTGAAGAGATGATATCATGGCTGAGCGCAACAGCAACGGCTCTTGCTTCATTCTGGCGGGATTTCATAGTAGTCATATCAATGTAATAATTGATATGTGAGTTAGGTGTTACGAAATGACCAGGAATTACTTTGAGATTAACATCATTAGCAGTTTTAGATCGAATCTTTGTATAATTCTCCATTGAAAACCTCCTATTATTGTGAACAGAAGATGAAACAACAAAACAACTTTAATCAAGAATAATTTTATCATATCACACAATTAATTGATATTAATTTTCTATAATAACGATAACAAGCTGCTTTTTTCAAAGAAATAGTAGGTTATTTGTGAAAATAAATGACTAATAGTGTGGCATGCTATATAATTATGAAATCTAAGGGGAATTCTAAATTCATATTTTACAAAAAAGAATTAAAAGGCTTATTTTGTGATTTCTAATTTTTTCCTCTTAATTGGAGGCAGATTTGAGAGTAGTTAGTGAAAAAAGAATAAATACGGATAAAATGACATCTACGCAGATCATTATGCTGGGGTTTCTCTTGGCAATCTTTGTAGGAACATTATTATTGATGTTGCCAATTTGTACAGTTGAAGGAGAGCATACTGGACTGCTGACAGCTCTATTTACTGCAACAACTTCAATTTGCGTGACCGGGTTGGTAGTAGTAGATACATTTTCTCATTGGTCAATTGTAGGACAGATCATAATCCTGATACTTATACAGATAGGCGGTTTTGGTGTAATAACACTTTATTCAGGAATCATGATGCTTATGAAAAAGAAGTTTTCATTAAGTACAAGACTGTTGATACAGGATTATTATAATCTCGATTCAATACATGGTCTGATAAAATTCCTGATCAGAGTTATTAAGGATACATTTATTGTAGAAGGCATAGGAGCCCTTTTATATTCACTGATTTTTATACCAAAATATGGAATAATAAAGGGAATATGGGTATCAATATTTAACGCAGTATCAGCATTTTGTAATGCTGGAATGGATGTCCTGGGTGCAAATTCGCTTATAGATTATCAGACCAATATCCCGATCAATTTGATAACAGCATTTTTGATCATATCAGGAGGTCTGGGATATGTCGTATGGTTTGATGTAATTGAGAACCTGAAGAAATCAATAAAATATAAATATAGCATAAGGACCTTTTGGAAAAGACTTGGAGAACATTCAAAGCTTGTAATCAATCTTACTTTGTTTTTCCTCATTTCAGGAACAATACTTATAATGATCTTTGAATGGAATAATGCACGCACAATAGGTAATCTGTCGATTGGAAATAAGGTTCTCGTCAGTTTTTTCCAGTCAATGACATTTAGAACTGCTGGATTTGCAACTGTTCCACAGGATGCGCTTACACCATCCTCATGCCTTATCGGATGCATTTATATGTTTATAGGCGGCTCACCAGTTGGTACAGCAGGTGGAATCAAGACTGTAACAATATTTGTAGTGTTATTAAACGTATTTTCTTTTATCAGAAACAGAACAGAGCCGGTTGTATTTAGCAGAGCTGTGTCTGATAAGCTTATAAATAAGGCAAATGCCATTGTTATGTCCAATCTGACCCTGACAATGATCCTGATATTAGTCCTTATCCAGGTAAGTCATGTACCTGCTCTTGCTGCAGCCTATGAGATCTTTAGTGCCACGGGAACAGTAGGACTGTCAAGAGGATTGACGTCGAGGTTAAATGCACCTGGATTACTGGTAGTAATAATTGGTATGTATGCCGGAAGAATCGGGCCAATCTCAATGGCGCTGTTCTTTAATACAAAACGTTCTGATAAGAACGATATAAGATTTTCAAACGGACATTTTATAGTGGGATAAAAGGAGTTAAGTATGAAATATAATTCATTTGTAGTTTTTGGTCTTGGTAAATTTGGACAGGCTGTTGCCGATAAGCTTATACTTAGCGGAGCAGATGTAATGGTCGTTGATAATGATGAGGATATAATCGAGTCATATTCTGCAAAAGCAACAACTGCAATAGTAGCAGATCTTACAGATCCGGCTGCTATTAAGGCATTAGGAATATCCAATATTGATTGTGCTGTAGTGGCAATGGGTATGAGTCTGGAAGCCAGCATTATGTGCACTATGATCTCAAAAGAGTGCGGAGTTAAGTGGGTAGTTGCAAAATCTGGAAATGCAAGAATGGGAGCTGTTTTGACAAAAGTTGGAGCAGATGAAATAGTATATCCTGAAGAAGAAAGTGGAATTCGAACTGCCAAAGGCTTAATTTCAAGTAATTTCCTTGAATATTTTGAATTAAGCGATGATATCTGCCTTGTAGAGATGGCACCAAAGGATAAATGGGTAGGAAAATCGTTAAAAGAACTCAATCTGAGGAAAAAATACGGTATCAACGTAGTTGCCATAAAAGATGGTATTGTAAAAGAATATGTTGATCCTGATGAACCTCTGCGTGGAAATAATCCTCTTTTAATATTGATACACAAGAAAAATCTTGAAAAATTGGATAAAAACATTGTCCTGTAAACTAGTGTGCTGACTCATTCATAATTAACCAAATTACTTGTATCTGAATTTATCTACTTCGTCAAAAAATCTCGACAATGCCCGGATGTTTTAAAATATCTCGGCTATATATAATCTCGACGATGCAGGATTTTAAACATAATAATGGGTTGTTGCAACTTTGAAGCTGCAACAACCCATATATTTTTGCTACTACGTGTCAAAAATACTGCAAATAAGCTATTATAATACCTTACTCAAAAATGATTTTAATCTCTCATTTTGTGGATTAGTGAAAAATTCTTCTGGGGCATTTTCCTCTATGAAATCACCACCATCAAGGAACATTACGCGGCTGGCAACTTCTCTGGCAAAGCCCATCTCGTGAGTAACAACGACCATAGTCATATTATCTTTAGCAAGATTCTTCATAACGCCGAGTACTTCACCAACCATTTCAGGGTCAAGAGCAGAAGTAGGCTCATCAAAAAGCATTACATCCGGCTTCATGCAAAGAGCACGAACTATAGCAATTCTCTGCTGCTGACCTCCAGAGAGCTGAGCAGGATAATCATTGGCTCTATCAGCAAGGCCAACCTTATCAAGAAGCTCCATAGCATAGCTTTTGGCATCAGCTTCTGAAACGTTCTGCAACTTCATAGGCGCTATTATAAGGTTTTTCATAATAGTCATATGAGGGAAAAGATTGAACTGCTGGAATACCATTCCCATCTTTTGCCTGTGAATATTGATATCTGTCTTTGGATCGCAGATATCTGTGCCCTCAAATAAAATATGTCCGCTGGAAGGCTCTTCAAGTCTGTTGAGACATCTAAGGAAAGTAGATTTACCTGAACCGGATGGCCCAAGTACGCACACTACATCACCTTTATAAATATCAACCGATATGTCATTTAAAACCTTTTTCCCGTTAAACTCTTTACAAAGGTTTTTAACACTGATCAAAGGCATATTATCTTTCACTCTTTTTCAGCCTCCTCTCAATGGATTTTTCTACTTGTGTAAGAATGAGTACAATTACAAGATATATTGCAGCAACTGCTATATATGGCATAAAAGCAGAGTATGTACGGCTTCTGATTATATCTCCGCCCTTAGTCAGATCTTCCAGAGCAATGTAGCCTGCAATAGAAGTCTCTTTCATTAAGGCGATAAATTCATTACAAAGTGCAGGAATAACATTTCTTATAGCCTGTGGCATGATAACAGTCCATATAGTCTGTCTGTAACTAAAACCAAGGCTACGACCAGCTTCTAACTGACCTCTTGGAACAGACTGGATTCCGGATCTGAATATCTCAGCCTGATATGCGCCAGAATTGATTCCGAAAGCTATGATGGCAGTAAATGTCTTGTCAATTCTCACACTGGCAAAAATAACAAAGTACAGGATAAGTAGCTGGACCAGTACTGGTGTACCTCTTATTATTGTCAGATACAAACCGCATATTGCATTTGGAATCTTTAATTTTCCGGTATTTTCGTGTGTTGTACGGATTATTGCAACCAAAAATCCAAGTACAATACCGATGATGGCAGCAAAAAGCGTAATCTCTAATGTGGTAGCAAGACCGTTGGTCAGATATTGCCACCTGTTATCCTCTACAAAATTGAGGATAAACTCTTCTTTTAAGTTCTGTAAATTCAAGAAAAGTTCCTCCTTTTTTAATGCATAAAAAGAGCGTTCTTAATAAATAAGAACGCTCCCAAAAAGTTCTTATTTATCAATCAGCTGTGATGTATTTTGATACTATACTATCAATTGTACCATCTGCCTTAAGTTCTGCAAGCGCAGCATTAACTTCAGATAAAAGCTCTGTGTTATCAAGAGCAATAGCGATTGCATATTGCTCTTCAGCATATGCTGAATCAAGGATCTTTAAGCCCTCAGTCTCCTGAACAAAGACTTTTGCAGGCTCATTATCAATGATAACGGCGTCAATCTTGCCCTGTGAAAGAGCCTGTACAGCTTCCATACCTTTGTTATAGCGCTCTACATTTTCATCACCAAAATCATCAGTTGCATACAGATCGCCTGTTGTACCGGACTGAACACCAATGATCTTACCTGAAAGGTCATCAATGCTTGTGATATCAGAATCTTCAGGAACGATTACGACCTGAACTGCAGTTGCATAAGAATCAGAGAAGTTAACACTCTTTTTACGTTCTTCTGTAACAGTCATTCCAGCCATACCAAAATCAGCCTTACCTGATGTAACTTCTGGAATTACAGAATCAAAAGCAATATCCTCGATCTCAAGTGTGTATCCAAGCTTATCAGCGATTGCAGCAGCGATTTCTGCATCGATACCAACTATCTGATCATCTGATCCATCATGATACTCATAAGGTGGGAACTCGGCGTTTGTTGCCATTACTAATGTTCCCTTGCTTTCAGTACTATCCTGAGACTCTTCATTAGAAGCAGAAGCGCTTTCCTGAGTTTCAGTTGTAGAGCCTGAGCAAGCTACAAGACTAGAAACCATTGCCATTGCAAGAGTTACAGCTAAGATTTTTTTCTTCATAATAATTATCCTCCTCGATATCAGAACCATCTGGGGTTCTGATCAGTAATTAAATTTTAAGATAGAAAATGTATCTTTATTCATTTTCAAAATTGATTAATGAATATATATGCATTGTAGCACTAAAATTAATATAATCAAGACTGAAATTAATCTCTAGGAAAAAAATTTGACTTTTTTTAACAGTACTTTCGCTAAATAAGTAACATAAAGCGTTCAAAATTTTGATGAAAAACCAGTTCCAGATATCTATGCAAAACATAGGATAAATGCGGCATTTATTTTTATAAATTCTTTAGGATTTTTCCCATAAAATTCAGATTAATTTCCTCTTGTATTAATAATTTTCATTTGCTATTATTAGCGGGTATTAATCGATATAGGTCAAATGATATGGATTTGATGTTTCTACCTGGTTGCCGTAAATTACCGGACTATCGAATATTTGATACGTTTTAACTGTATTACTTTTTAGTGTAAATAATAGTTATTGTTGTATCTGATTCTTTAGGCGTAGAAACATAGATTCTACGCCTTTTCTTTTTGATCATATATAAAAAGGTAAATTCCAAAATGAGCGTAGAGGTCCTTGATCTTGTCCAGCAATCGGTTTGACAAAAAAGGAGAGGATAAAATGAAAAAATTCAAGAAAGTAGTGTCAGCTATACTTGCTGCATCTATGGTAATGGCTCTTGCTGCATGCTCAAGTTCAGCAGACACAGCAGAGACAACAAATGAAACTACAGGAACAGAAGCTGTAGAGACAACTGCTCAGGAGACAGAGACTGTTGCAGCATCAGATGTAAAGGTTGGATTCATTTTCTTACATGATGAAAACTCTACATATGATCTTAACTTCATCAACGCTGCTCAGGAAGCTTGCGAAGCAGCTGGAGTTGAGTACATGCTCAAGACTAATATTCCTGAAGGTCAGGAATGCTATGAAGCAGCTTGCGAACTTGCAGATGCAGGTTGTGACATCGTTTTTGCAGATTCTTTTGGTCATGAAGATTACATGATCGAGGCAGCAAAGGAATATCCTGAAGTTCAGTTCTGCCATGCAACTGGTACAAAGGCTCATACAGAAGGTCTTTCAAACTACCACAATGCATTTGCTACTATTTATGAAGGACGTTACCTTGCTGGTATCGCAGCAGGAATGAAGCTCAACGAGATGATCGAAAATGGCGAGATCACAGAAGATCAGGCTAAGATTGGTTATGTAGGAGCTTATACATACGCTGAAGTTATTTCTGGTTATACATCATTTTTCCTTGGTGCACGTTCTGTTTGCCCATCAGCTACTATGGAAGTAACATTTACAGGTTCATGGTATGATGAGACAGCTGAAAAAGAAGGTGCTAATAAACTTATCGAAGACGGTTGCGTTCTGATCTCACAGCACGCAGATTCAATGGGTGCTCCTACAGCATGTGAAAAGGCTGGTGTACCTGATGTTTCTTACAACGGAAGCACAGCTTCAGCTTGCCCTAACACATTCATCGTTTCTTCAAGAATCAACTGGGCTCCATACTTCACATACATTATCGATGCTGTAGCTAATGGAACAGAAATCGCTACTGATTGGGTTGGAACACTTCAGACAGGTTCTGTAGAACTTACAGATCTTGGTGATGCAGCAGCTGAAGGAACAGCAGAGGCTATTGCTGAAGCACAGGCAGCTATGGAAGCTGGAACACTTCATGTATTTGATATTGCAACATTTACAGTAAATGGAGCAGATCTTACTTCATATATGGCTGATGTAGATACAGATGCTGATTACACACCAGATACAGAAGTTATCACAGATGGATACTTCGCTGAGTCAGGAGAGAGCTTCCGTTCAGCTCCATATTTTGACCTTCAGATCGATGGTATTTCACTTCTTGATACTGCTTATTGATTATTGACATAAATACTTACGATATCTTCTAAACAATAAGTCTTGTATTATTTGGTAAAAAAATATGAGATAAGGGAAATCTTTGAAGGCGCTATTTTAAACGCTTTCAAGGATTTCCCATTTTTAGTCTAATATGTGTTAATGGTATAGAAAGGTGACAATAGTGGAAAACAAAGAAGTAGCCGTATCACTTCGTGGCATCACAAAGGTTTTCGGTAAAGTAGTAGCAAATAAAGATGTAAATCTTGATATCAGAAAAGGAGAAATCTTATCACTCCTTGGAGAAAATGGTAGCGGTAAGACTACTCTTATGAACATGCTTGCAGGAATATATTATCCTGATGCAGGTCAGATAATGATAAATGGAAAAGAAGCTGTTATCCGCTCTCCAAAAGATGCTTTTGACCTGGGAATTGGAATGGTTCATCAGCATTTTAAATTGATCGATGTTTTCAATGCGACTGAAAATATCGTATTGGGACTTGAGGGAAAACTCAATCTCAAGGAAGCTGAAGAAAAGATCATGGATATCTGTGATAAATATGGCTTCGATATCAATATTTACAAAAAAATATATGATATGTCCGTTTCTGAAAAGCAGACTGTAGAAATAGTTAAGGTACTGTACAGAGGCGCTGATATATTGATCCTTGATGAGCCGACTGCAGTACTGACACCACAGGAGACCGAGAATCTTTTTAATGTCATGCGTAATATGAAAAAAGACGGCAAGTCTATTATTATCATCACACATAAATTAAATGAAGTTGAAAGTATTTCAGACAGAGTAGCAGTTCTGCGTCATGGAGAATTCATTGGAGAAATGAAGACCAGCGAGACTAATGCTCAAGAGATGACAGATATGATGGTAGGCCATGCGGTATCTCTGAATATCAATAGACCTGATCCTGTGGATCCAAAACCACGTATATCTGTTGAAAACCTTACTGTTGTTGATGAAGACGGAATTACTAAGCTCGAGGATGTCTCATTTACAGCCAGCACAGGTGAGATCCTCGGAATTGCAGGTATCTCAGGATGTGGTCAGAAAGAGCTTCTGAGAGCCATTGCAGGTCTTGAAAATGTTCAGAATGGAAGTATTTCTTATATCCACACTGACGGCAGAAAAGAAGAGCTCATTGGAAAATCTCCTAGAGAGATATCCGAAATGGGTGTCAAGCTTTCTTTTGTTCCGGAAGACAGATTGGGTATGGGACTTGTTGGAAATATGAACCTGGCTGATAATATGATGCTCAGATCTTATAGAACCGGTAAATCAAGATTTTTTACAGATAAAAAAGCTCCAAGAGACCTGGCAGAACGAATTGTAAATAAATTACAGGTTTCAACCCCAAGCGTTGAGACACCGGTCCGTAGATTGTCAGGTGGTAATGTTCAGAAGGTTCTGGTAGGACGAGAAATTGCATCACGACCAAAGGTACTGCTTACAGCATATGCAGTTCGTGGACTTGATATCAATTCATCATATCAGATATATGACCTTATCAATCAGCAAAAAGAAAGAGGTGCAGCAGTTATATTTGTTGGAGAAGATCTGGACGTTCTTCTTGAGCTGTGCGATAAGATATTAGTACTGTGCGGCGGCAAAGTAACCGGAATAGTTGATGGAAGAAAGACTGATAAATATACAGTAGGATCACTTATGACTCAGAAAGGAGAGGCTTAAATAATGGCTAACAATAATATTAAAGAGCCTCGATACCATATTGTAAAAAGAACAGAGATATCGGCTAAAGAAGCATGGATCATAAGAATTGTAGCTATACTGGCAGCTCTTGTAGTATGCGCTATAGTTACTATGGTTTGTACAGGAGACAACCCAATATCCATTTTTACAACAATATTTAAGGGCGCATTTGGAACACAGAGAAAAACTTGGATCACACTACAATACGTGGCAATCCTCCTTATTATCTCATTGGCACTGACTCCTGCTTTTAAGATGCAGTTCTGGAATGTAGGTGGAGAAGGCCAGGTACTTATGGGCGGACTTGCAGCTGCAGCCTGCATGATCACATTGGATGGCAAGCTTCCAAATGCTCTTGTCATAATACTCATGGTGATCACATCAATACTTGCCGGAGCAATATGGGGAGTTATCCCAGCGCTGTTCAAGGCAAAATGGAATACAAATGAGACACTGTCAACACTTATGATGAACTACATAGCTACCCAGCTGGTTGCGTACTTTACTATCGTATGGGAAGTACCTAAGGGCTCAGGAAAAATAGGTATCATCAACCAGAACTCTAATGTAGGATGGCTTCCAAATATTGGAAATAAGTATCTTCTCAGCATAATTGTGGCAATACTTGTTACGGTTTGCATGTACATATATCTGAAATACACAAAGCATGGATATGAGATCGCAGTTGTTGGTGAAAGCCAAAATACAGCAAGATATGTTGGAATCAGCGTTGAAAAAGTAATCATTCGTACAATGCTTTTATCAGGTGCTATATGCGGACTTGCAGGATTATTGCTGGTTGGAGGTATAAATCATACCATCACAACTACAATATCAGACGGACAGGGCTTCACAGGTGTTATGGTATCCTGGCTGGCTAAATTTAATCCAATAGGCATGATCTTTACAAGTTTATTGATCATATTTATGGATAGAGGTGCAAGCGAGATATCTACAGCATTTGAGCTTAACCAGAGCTTTGCAGATATTTTGACAGGTATCATCCTCTTTTTCATTATTGGATGTGAATTTTTCATAAGATATAAGATCAGTGTGCGTAAAGACGTAAGAAAGGAGAATGCATAATATGTTTAGTTTAGTAGCTTTTATTCCTAGAGCAATACAGCAGAGCGTTCCTCTTTTACTTGGAAGCACAGGCGAAACAATAACAGAAAAATCCGGAAACCTTAATCTGGGTATTCCAGGTGTAATGTACGTTGGAGCTATAAGCGGTGTTATTGGTTCATTTTTCTATGAACAGTCAGTAGCAGGTGGACAGCTGAATGGATTTTTTGCAGTATTTATTCCACTTATCTGCTCACTTCTCGGTTCACTGTTAATGGGATTGTTATACTGCTTTTTAACTGTAACACTCAGAGCCAATCAGAATGTAACAGGTCTTGCTATGACAACATTTGGAATTGGTTTTGGTAACTTTTTTGGCGGATCCCTTATAAAGCTTGCTGGTGCAGATGTACCATCTATCTCACTTTCAGCAACATCAGCATATTTTAGTAAGACTCTTCCATTTGCAACAAAGACAGGATGGGTAGGAAAACTCCTATTTTCATACGGCTTTCTTGCATATGTTGCTATTATAATAGCTCTTATTGCAGCATTTATATTAAAAAAGACCAGGGTAGGCCTCCAGCTTCGTGCAGTAGGTGAAAATCCTGCAACAGCAGATGCTGCCGGCATTAATGTTACTAAGTATAAATATGTTTCAACTTGTCTTGGATGTATGATCGCAGGACTTGGTGGACTCTACTATGTAATGGATTATGCGTGTGGTGTATGGTCCAACGATGCATTTGGAGATAGAGGATGGCTTGCGATAGCACTTGTTATCTTTACTATCTGGAAGCCTGATGTAGGTATTCTTTCATCAATTTTGTTTGGTGGATTATATATTCTCTATTTATACCTTCCTTCAGGAACACATACAGAATATAAAGAGCTGTACAAGATGATCCCTTATATCGTAACACTTGTAGTTCTGGTGATCACAAGTATGCGTAATAAGCGTGAGAATCAGCCGCCAAAGAGCCTTGGTACAAATTACTTTAGAGAAGAACGATAAAATATACTGGTAAAAGAAGGTAGAGAGATGAATTTTCTTGAAGAAAGAATTGTTATAGACGGAGTAGTTAAAGAAGGCAATATACTTAAGGTTGACAGCTTTCTGAATCATCAGCTGGATGTAGAACTATTTGATAAAATGGGAGCAGAATGGAAGGAACGCTTTAAAGATGTTGAGATCAACAAGATCCTTACAATCGAAGCTTCAGGAATTGGAATAGCATGTGTAGTAGCAAGACATTTCGGCGTTCCGGTCGTATTTGCTAAAAAGTCTCAGAGTGTAAACCTTGATGGCGAGATGTACACAGCTGAAGTTGAGTCTTTCACTCACAAAAATAAAAATCAGGTTATTGTATCAAAAAAGTTTTTGAATCCTGATGACAAAATCCTTATCATAGATGATTTTCTTGCTAATGGCTGTGCACTTCAGGGACTTATTTCAATAATCAATCAGGCTGGAGCTTCAGTATCCGGAATAGGTATTGCAATAGAAAAAGGCTTCCAGACAGGTGGACAGATCATCCGTAATATGGGATATCGCCTTGAATCCCTTGCTATTGTTGATGGAATGGATGCAGCAACAGGGGAAATTACCTTTAGAAATTAATTAAAATTGTGATAATATTTTTTTAATTTGATTCTCCATATTTTCTTTGATAGCATAAAGACATCAAAGAGAATATGGAGAATTTTATTATGAGTACAGATTTTTGGATTCAGGTTATAGGCTATGTAGGTTCTGCAATAATACTTGTTTCATTTTTGATGGTTTCTGTGGCGAAACTCAGGATAATAAATTCAATCGGTTGTGTTGTAAGTATTGTTTATGGACTTTTGACCCATACATATCCAACAGCAATCATGAATATGAGCCTTTTGGTAATCAATATTTTTCAACTGGTAAGAGCTTTTTCAGAAGATTCTAAAGACTACGATTTTGTTAAGACCAAATTAGATGATGCTATGCTGCAATATGGATTGAAATCTTATGGTGATGATATCAAAAAGTGCTTTCCAGGTATCAATATGGACTTTGTAGCCGGGGATAATTGCTATATAGTATGCCATCAGGGCATGCCAGCCGGATTTATGATAGGTAGACAATCCGGCGATACATTGAATATATTATTAGACTATTCAATACCTAAATACAGAGATTTTTCGATTGGCAGATTTGTATTTACCAAACTTCCGGAGGATGGTATCAAGAAGCTGATATATGCCGGAAATGATGAGAATCACAAAGAATATCTTCAGAAAACGGGCTATATTAAAAAAGATGGTTTTTATGAGAAAAATCTGTAACTAAATATAATCATAATTGCATGTGGTTATGAAATAAAAAGGGATGTCGAAATTGATCGGCATCCCTTAAATAATGTCTTTTTTTATTAAATTATCATGCGCACTTAGGATCAACAGAGCTACTAACTATACCCTTGCGCTCATTTTCACGTGCCTTCAGATTGATCTGTTCAACTGTTCTGTAGAAAACATAACTGCCAGAAGGAACTTCTTCATCAATACTAGATACGATACAATCTTTTTCTTTTTTGATTCTATGAACGTATATCTCAGTAATTCGGCCTTCCTTTGCTCTCTTAACAGCCTCAGTCCACGCTTCCTGATATGTCATCTTGATGTTCCTCCTTAATGTATCTCCTAATAAAGATGGATACTAATATCATTGTAATATGATAATTATAATACTTTTTGGGCTATAAAGTCGCATTTTTCTGTAAATTTAATTGAAAATTTATGATTTTAACAGCATTTTTCCATTTATCAGACTCGAAAGTCGCCATCAAATGTCATGCGAAAGCTATGACATTTGTCATATTCAGTAATGACGCTACTCACTACAGATATGACTTTTGTTTTTGTATTATTATCTTATAGCAAATAACTTGATTCCGCGTAAAACTAAAAAGAGGAGAAGGGATATGAATAGTTCAGTAGTATCAATCGATAATCTGGTAAAAAGATATGGAGAAAATGTGGCAGTGGATCACTTTTCACTGGATATTAAAGAAGGTGAGATTCTGGGACTCCTTGGGCCAAATGGTTCAGGAAAAACAACAACGATCAATTGCCTGTTATCATTGCTTACATTTGATAAGGGTGACATTCAGATTTTTGGAAAAGAAATGAGTCCTGATGCATATGATATTAAATCTCAGATAGGAGTTGTACTGCAAAACGTTGCAGTTATTGATACCTTGAATGTATATGAAAATGTTGATTTCTTCTGTGGTCTATATATAAAGGATAAAGCGCTTAGAAAGAAGTATGTTGAAGAGGCACTTGAATTTACAGGCCTTTCTGAATACAAGAAATACAAACCTAAAAAGCTTTCAGGAGGTCTTCTAAGAAGACTTAATATTGCCTGTGGAATAGCACACAAACCAAAGCTTATCATCTTCGATGAGCCAACTGTAGCAGTTGATCCCCAGAGCCGAAATGCAATCCTTGAAGGAATAAAAAAGATGAATAAAGAAGGTGCGACAGTTATTTATACGTCGCACTATATGGAAGAAGTTGAAGAATTGTGTTCACGAGTAGTTATCATGGATCATGGCAAAAACGTAGCCAGTGGAACATCTTCAGAACTAAAATCATCTCTCATAAGCCGTGAGACTATCCGTATTGGACTGCCTGATAAATCTCCGGAAATACTTGAAGGCTTAAAGGAAATCAATCACGTGTATAAAGTCAAGGAAGATGGGGATGATGTAGTGATCAAGTGCGATGGTGGACAGCATAATCTTGTTCATGTATTGGATTATCTTACTGACAATAACATTCCATTTGGCCATGTAACAACAGAGCTTCCTACTTTGAATGATGTTTTCCTGGAGATTACCGGAAAGGAGCTTAGAGACTGATGTTTTTAAGGATTTTTTCATATAAAGTAAAAGAACTCACAAGACAGACTTGGCTGGTTGGATGGAATTTCTTGTTTCCACTGGTCCTTGCAACAGCTTTTTATATGGGCTTTGGCAATATGATCAAAAATGATCCAGATACTTTTGCAACCGTGGAGACAGGATATGTGCTAGAGATTACACAGTCCAAGGGTTTTGAGCAGGTATTGGAAGAACTTAGTAAAGCTGATGATGAAGGCTTTGCTGTTATATCAGTACATACCTATGTTTCTGTTGAAGAAGCTGTTAACGATATGAATAGTGGCATAATAAGCGGTTTTTTCAAAGAGACAGAGGATGGGATTGAAACCATCATACCAGTAAATGGCTATGATGCAACGGTAATGAATGAAATTGTCCGTGAGTACAACAACTATACAGATGTGATCACACAAGTAGCCCAGGATCATCCGGAAAAACTTGCCGAAGCAATAGAAATGATAAGCTCTGATAGTAATTACATTTCAGAATACAATTTTGGAAACAATACCAGCCAGTATATCCAGTATTTTTATGCACTACTTGCCATGACATCACTATTTAGTTCCTGGATCAGCTCAAATATGTTGGAAGGTATGTGTGCTAATCTCTCAGAACAAGGTAAAAGAGTGGAATGTGCACCAACATCCAAGTTTATCAATATATCAGCAGGTATATTAGCAGGACTGCTTATTCAGCTTGTATCAAACATTATAGTAGTTGTGTACATTCAATACATACTTAAAATAAACCTCGGAGTTCCGCTGATCACAATGATAGCCTTATGTACAATAGGAAGCGGACTGGGTATATCTTCTGGAACCCTTATGGGATCGATTTTTAAAGATCCTCGCCTATTGGTTACAGTTCCACTTTGCTTTACAATGACATGCTCATTTTTTAGCGGCCTGATGTGGGGACAGATCAAACAGCTGATCCAGTACCATTGTCCGATAATCAATAAGATCAATCCGGCTGCTTTGTTCACAGATGCGATGTACGTTCGAGCCACCTATGGTGATACATATGCCTTTCGGCAGGATGTTACGATCATGTGCATTATGATCTTAGGTTGTCTATTTTTCAGCGCACTGTTCTTAAGGAGGAGAAGATATGTCAGTCTTTAATGCAGTTTTAAAATCTACCAAGGCATGCCTTGCAACAATAATAGTCTATTTTGCAGTGTTCAGTATATTTGGTACTTTATCCGCAAAATCCCAGGCGACAAGCATAGATACAATGTTTGAGGATTCTATAGTTACAGTTGCAATAACTGACAATGATGATTCTGCAATCAGCAGAGGACTGGTGGAATTTCTCAGAGAAACTCAGGATGTAGTTGACCCGCAGACTACCTCTTATGTAGAAATGAATGATAACGTGCGTTTTGGAATATATGATTATGCATTGATAATACCAGAAGATTTTTCTGTTAAGTTGCTCTCCGGAGAAAAAGATGATCTGCTTGAGTATATAGCGCCTGGTGCTACAGCATCACAATATCTTTTGACCCAGAAAATACGTACCTATCTTAACAATGTTATGGTATATTTAAATTGCGGTTATTCAGAAGAAAAAGCTATAGAACTGACCAATGAAAACATGATCAAATTATCCAACACAAAGGTTACGATCATGGATACTTCTGATGAGAATCATCGTACTTTCTACACGAAGATGTTTGTATTTATGGCATATGCCCTTATGATGATACTGGGAGTATCAATCAGTTCAGTGCTGACATTTACCAAGAACACAGATGTTAAGCACAGGATCAACGTAAGTGGAATGCATTTTAAATCCAGGAATTTTGCAATAATTGCAGGCGTTCTATGTATCGGATTTGTGATCACCACAGGGGCAATTTTTATCGCAACAGTGGGAGCTACCGATAATAATAGTAAACTTCCGTTTTATTGCATAAATGTATATTTCCTGATGCTGGTCGGAATCGGTATGGCATATATGATCACTTCGCTTACAACCAACGAGAGCCTGATCAATATGGTTACTAATATGCTGGTATTGCCTATGAGCTTCTTCTGTGGAGTATTTATTGATCTGCAATATCTTTCAGCTACGCTGGTTAAAATAGCTCATTTTTTACCACTATATTGGTACACAGCAAATGTAAGATTTATAAATGATACGCCTATAAATAATATCTGGGGAAAAACGTTTTTTGAGTATTTATTGATCGAGTTGCTTTTTGCATGTATCTTTTTTGCAACAGGCCTGATCATCTCAAAGAAAAAGGAGCAATATGCTGTATGATGTGATCATAAAGCTTATGGGGGCTTTAATGTTGGCATTAGTTATAAATGCAGATGGCATTACGACTGTTTCAGTCGTAATGTCTATTTGCGTTTTTTTATTTATGGAGATCAGCATAATTGTTGATTCCAAAAAAGTAAGCGTACCTTTTACAGCGCTTTCTTTTATATTATCTGTATTGTACCTGACCGTTACTGGAGCGGAATATATATTATTCAAGATCGTTACAATAGCGATAATTGGTGGTTTTACATTAGTATCAATGATGTTGTATGAAAAAATGTCTTTTTACAAGCATCAGCTCCACCGAACTCGAGATGATAGCATTGAACTGGAAGAAATATTAAAAAATAAAAATAAAGTGCTCTTAATGGAGCAGGATCAGCAGGTACATCTGGCTACTCTTGCAGAACGAAATCGCATTGCAAGAGAGATCCATGATAATGTGGGACATCTTTTATCCCGGGCAATACTATTACTGGGTGCAATAATAACTATAAACAAGGATGATACTATAGGTCCCCAGCTCAAGATGCTGGCTGATACACTTGATGAATCAATGGAAAAAATGCGAAGCTCTGTCCATGATCTTCATGATGATTCCATCGATCTTGAAAAAAACATTAATGAAATACTGGGTGAGCTGAAAGATTATACAGTAAATACTGAGCTGGACCTGGATGAAGAGCTGGCTACAGAAGTAAAACTATCTATTATAGGTATCCTAAAGGAATCAGTTACTAACATTTTGAAACATTCTAATGGAAATCTTGTCTCAGTCATATTGCATCAGAATTACAGCTTTTGTACGTTATCAGTCACTGATAATGGAACTCTTACAGAAGCTGAAAAAATAAGGATAGCAACAGAAGGCTATGATGGCATAGGTTTGACCAATATTAAAAACAGAGCCCGTTCTTTGGGAGGCGAAGCTTATTTTTACCTGAATGATGGCTTTACAGTGTTTGCCAGATTACCTTTTGATAATATAGCTGGAGAATAGGTGGGTTATGGAGAAAAAAAGAATCTTACTGGTTGATGATGATGAACTTATAACAATGTCTTTAGAGATGATAATATCTGCTGAACCGGATTTTGAAGTTATCGGAAAAGGATGCAGTGGAAAAGAAGCAGTGTCACTATATGAGGAGCTGGCTCCTGACTTACTGCTTATGGATATTCGAATGGCTGATATGAATGGGCTTGAGGCCGCAGAAGCAATATTAAAAAGCCATCGTGATGCGACGATACTATTCCTTACTACTTTTTCAGATGATGAGTATATCGTAAAAGCTCTAAAATTGGGCGTTAAGGGCTATCTTTTGAAACAAGACTATAAATCCCTTCCGGTAGCACTTCATGCGGCTATAAATGGACAGAGCGTGTTTGGAGGGGCAGTAATAGATAAGATTCCGACACTTATGTCTCAGACCAAAGAAGAGGAAGAATTTGATTATCATAAATACGATATTTCAGAAAAAGAGTATGAAGTGATCCAATTGGTTTCGGAAGGCCTCTCAAACAAAGAAATTGCGCAAAAACTCTTTTTGTCTGAGGGAACAGTCAGAAATTATCTATCGATGATATTGGAAAAACTTAATTTGCGAGACAGAACGCAGCTGGCTATTTTTTATTTAAAGCATTAGTTTCGAAGGGAGATATTTTTTTTCTTCAGATACAACATCAATATGAAATATACCAAAACAGCAAAGCAGGATCCGCAGATCAAAACAAAGTAATTTTTTTCCAGGAGCATTGCGCCGCCAAAGGTATATACAAATATATGCGGAAATCTGCATATAAAAGTCAGTAATATCCAGGTGATCAGGTTTTCGCCAGAATAATATCCTATCCAGGCATAAGTATCTTTAGGCAGTGGAAATAGCATAAAGAGAACATGTAAAAGGATAGGATTTTTTTCTTTTATAAGCTGTTCAACTGATGCAAGCTTGTCCATAGGGAAAAGAGCATCTAAAAGCTTGTGTCCGAATTTATGCCCTAGCAAAAAAGCAATAGTATTGCCAATTGTGGCGCACAGATCGCACAAAAGCGCTCCTTTAAGACCACCCAGAACAAATCCGGCTGCAAGGTAAAATGGAGTACCCGGTATACATGTTGAGACTGTTTGGATAATTACTAAAAGAGAGAAAAATGCCCATCCTGCCAGGCCCCTCTCATCCACATAGGCCTGCAACGATTCGTGATCATTGACAAAAGAAATCATAGGGACACCAAGGCAGAAGTAGACAGCGATAAGAAAAGCAATAAGAAAGCATATGATCATTATTTTTCTAAAATATTTATTATTCATAAGATTTTTCATTTTTTGAGCTGAGGTTTTGTTATAAAATAAAAAGTGAATACAATATTAAGAATACAACCGTGCGGTTAAACATATTATATCACGCATGAAATATTGGCGCTAATGATTGAAAAAGAATGTCTAAAACACTGATGATCTAAGGATCGGGGGCAGGATGTATTATGATTTCACTTATTATTTCTTTTTTAATTCTTATCATTGGTTATTTAACTTATGGAAAAGTCGTTGAAAAAGTTTTTTCACCAGATGACAGAAAGACGCCGGCATATGAGATCAATGACGGAGTTGATTTTGTTCCGTTAAAAACGGGTAAAGCTTTTCTTGTACAGCTATTGAACATTGCAGGTACAGGTCCTATTTTTGGAGCCCTTATGGGAGCATGCTTTGGACCTATAGTTTTTTTATGGATCATATTCGGCGCTATTTTGGGCGGTGCTGTGCATGATTACATGGTGGGAATGATATCAGAGAGACATGAGGGCAATTCCATAGCAGAGTTGTCAGGAATATATCTTGGAAAAGGCGCAAAATGGGGAATGAGAGCATTTTCTGTTGTACTTCTGTTACTGACAGGTACAGTATTTGTAAACAGTCCGGCAGCACTTATAGCAAGGCTCACACCGGAGCGTTTTGGCGTAACCTTCTGGATAGTAGTTATCCTAATATACTATGTCCTTGCTACACTTCTTCCAATAGATACGATCATTGGCAAGCTGTATCCTATTTTTGGTGCGGTGCTCATAATGATGGCAGTAGGCATATATGTGGGCATTATTGCAGGCGGTTACACAGTTCCGGAAATCAATATGACTAACCTCCATCCGGAGGGGCTTCCTGTATGGCCATACATGTTCATCACCGTGGCTTGTGGCGCCATATCCGGATTCCACGCAACTCAGTCACCAATGATATCAAAGTGTATTTCCTCAGAATACGAAGGCCGCAAGATCTTTTATGGAGCTATGTTGTCAGAATCAGTAATAGCTCTTACCTGGGCTGCAGGTGGAGTTGCTTACTATGGCACAACACAAGCGTTAAATAACGCTCTTACTACACTTGGTCAATCAGGAGTAGTCTATGATATATCAACCGGAATGCTTGGAGGAATTGGAGGAATCCTTGCGATCATCGGCGTTATCGCATGCCCTATAACATCAGGAGACACAGCCTTTAGAAGTGCAAGACTGATACTATCTGAGATGACAGGATTAAATCAGAAATATATCAGAAACAGACTTATTATAACTATACCTCTTTTAGGTATTGGTGCTCTGCTTACTCAGCTTGATTTCAACGTTCTTTGGAGATATTTTTCATGGAGCAATCAGACACTGGCTATGGTCAGCTTGTGGGTTGCTACATCATACCTGCTAAAAAAGGCCAAGAAGCCATTTTACAGCCTTATGACTGCTTGCCCTGCCACCTTTATGTCAGGAGTATCAATGACTTACATTCTGATGGCAGAAGAGGGATTTTCCATCAGTAAGAATATAGCGTACCCAATAGGAATAGCCTTTGCTGTAGCCTGCTTTGCAATATATGTATATTTTTGGCAGGGAAAAAAGAAATAATGGTTGTTTAAAATTTATTTGCAAAAACGCTTGACTTAGAGTTAACTCCAAGGTGTATCCTTTATGTGAAATTGAGTTATTGTCAGAACTGGCAACAATTAGAATGTAATAGGTAAGCAAAATGACGATCAAGGATGTTTGTAAAAAATATGACATCACTCCGGATACGCTTAGGTATTATGAAAGAGTGGGAGTGATACCAGAAGTTAATCGTACTGCAGGTGGAATCAGAGATTATACAGATGATGATCTTAAATGGGTCCAGAATGCTATCTGCCTTAGAGATGCAGGAGTTCCTATAGAGATGCTCATTGAATATGTAAGGCTTTTTCAAAGCGGAGATGAGACACTGGAGGCCAGATGCAATCTCCTGAAGGAAGCCAGAGAAGAAATACTCGCAGCCCGTGCAAAATATGATGAGGCTTTGAATAAACTGGATTACAAGATATCTATGTATGAAAAAGCTATAGTCAAAGGAGAGCTGATCTGGGAAGAAGAATGCTGCAAGAAGGACAAGAAACATGGATGAAAGACTTACTAATCTGCTTATAGATTCATTTACTAAGATATTAATTCCTGGACTTACCAGAACTATTCCGCTAACAGCGATTTCATTTTCAATAGCACTAGTTATTGCTATAACCGTTGCAATTATACAATTTGCACATGTTAAGGTGCTCTCACAAATTGCCAGATTTTATATCTGGATCATCAGAGGAACGCCGCTGCTTGTGCAATTATATGTTGTATTTTTTGGTTTACCGAACCTTGGAATTATAATTGATCCCTTTCCATGTGCCATTTTAGTTTTTTCACTAAATGAAGGAGCCTATTGTGCTGAGACCATAAGAGCTGCTCTTGAGGCAGTTCCAAAGGGACAGATGGAAGCCGGATATTGTGTCGGACTTAACTATTTCCAGATAATGCGCAGGATCATACTTCCACAGGCGATGAGAACAGCCTTCCCACCACTTTCCAATTCACTTATTGGAATGGTAAAAGATACATCTCTTGCCGCCAATATTACTGTAGCAGAGATGTTTATGGCTACACAGCGAATTGTGGCACGTACTTATGAGCCACTTGCGCTCTATATTGAAGTTGCGCTGATCTATCTTGTATTTTGTACAATACTTACAAGGCTTCAGAAAGTCGGCGAGAAAAAACTTAATGGATTGATTGGAGCTTGAAATGTCGGTTATTGAGATAAAAGATATGAAAAAATCCTTTCAGGGAAAGGAAATACTTCATGGCATCAATCTAAATGTTGATAAAGGTGATGTTATTGCAATTATTGGACCGTCAGGATCGGGTAAAACAACACTTTTACGATGCATGAATTTTTTGGAAAAAGCAGACAATGGCACTATGATCTTTGAGAGCGAGAAATATGAGCTTGATAAGATAAAACATAAACAGATAGGTAAAATCCGCAGAAAGACTGCTTTTGTTTTTCAGAACTACAATTTGTTCCTGAACAAGACCGCACTGGAAAATGTTACTGAAGGCCTTGTGATAGCGCGAAAGATTCCAAAGGATGAAGCACATAAGATTGCTCTTGGTGCATTGGAAAAAGTCGGCCTTTTAGACAGAGCTGACTACAAGCCTTCACAGTTATCCGGAGGCCAGCAGCAAAGAGTAGCAATTGCCAGAGCCATAGCAACAGATCCGGACATAATCTATTTTGATGAACCTACATCAGCACTAGATCCGGAGCTGATCGGAGAGGTACTTGAAGTAATGAAGCGCCTTGCTGAAGATGGAATGACAATGCTTGTTGTCACACATGAAATGAGCTTTGCCAAAAACGTAAGTAATAAAGTCATTTTCATGGAGCAGGGAAATATAGTCAAGATGAGTTCTTCAAAGGACTTTTTTGAAAATCCTGATGATGAGCGTATAAAAACGTTCATCGCCAATATTGGAAGGTAATAGAAAGATTAAAGTGTAAGAGGAGAAGAAAATGAAGAGAAAATTATCTACAACAATCACTGCTGTTATTTTATCCGCTGCAATGCTTGCAGGCTGCAGCTCTGCTGAGACAACTGATACTCAGACTGCAACTAATGAAAATGTATCTGAGACAGGAGCATCAGAAACTGCTGAAACTCAGGAAGATACTACTGCAGAAGCAGATCAGCTTGCCCGTATCCAGGAAAAAGGCGAGATAGTTATCGCCATGGAAGGTACATGGGCTCCTTGGACTTATCATGATGAAAACGATGAACTCGTTGGATTTGACGTAGAAGTTGGTAAGCTTATTGCTGAGAAACTTGGAGTTGAAGCTACTTTTGTTGAAGGCGAATGGGATGGACTTTTTGCAGGTCTTGATTCAGAGCGTTATGACATAATCATCAACGGAGTAGAAGTAACAGATGAGAGATCAGAAAAGTATGATTTTACTGATCCTTACTGCTACATTCACACAGCACTTATTGTAAAAGACGATAATACAGATATTACAACATTTGAGGACCTTGCAGGCAAGACTACTGCCAACAGTATCTCAAGCACATACATGCTCCTTGCAGAAGAGTATGGTGCAACAGTTCAAGGCGTAGATTCACTTGATGAGACTATTCAGATGGTACTTGCAGGCAGAGTAGATGCTACACTTAACGCTGATGTATCATTCTATGATTATATGAATGTGCATCCTGAAGCTGCTCTCAAGGTAGTTGCACTTACAGATGAAGCTTCACTTGTTTCTATTCCTACCCGCAAGGGAGACGATAGTAAGACACTTCGCGAAGCAATCAATAACGCACTTGAAGAGCTTCGTGCTGATGGCTCACTTGCAGCTGTTTCAGAAAAATATTTTGGCTCTGATATTTCAAAAGAATGATAGAAGTTATATAATGTCAAAATTATTTATTTAGGAGGGTTACAGTTATGAAGATTATGCCTGGAACTGGTGGAGACACATATGTGCCTATGGAAGATCGTACTGGAGATGAGTCAATTGTGTATTTTACAAGAGACCGCTCTCCTGAAGGACTCAGGAAGATCTATCAGTATGTAAAAGCACCTATTTCCGGAAAAGTAGGTGTCAAGCTACATACTGGTGAGGCTCATGGCCCTAATATTATTCCAAGACCTTGGGTAAAAGAGCTTTTTGAAAAAGATATTCCAGATGCTACGATCATTGAAACAAATACATTTTATGATGGCGACAGATATACAACAGAGAATCACCGTAAGACAATCGAAGTCAACGGCTGGACATTTGCTCCTGTAGACATCATGGACGAAGAAGGTACAATTACACTTCCTGTAGAAGGCGGAAAATGGTTCGATAAGATGAGTCATGGCAGTCATATGCTCAATTATGATTCAATGCTTGTTTTAACACATTTTAAAGGCCATACAATGGGTGGTTTCGGCGGCTCTAACAAGAACATCGGTATAGGATGTGCTGATGGTCGTATCGGTAAGGCATGGATACATGCAAAAGACGGTAACGACTGGGGTGTAAATACAGAAGAACTGATGGAGAAGATTACTGAGTCAACCAAGGCAACTATAGATCATTTCAAGGATCATATTACATACATCAATGTAATGCGTAATATGTCTGTATCCTGCGACTGTGAAGGAACTCAGGCTGAGCCTGTTGTAACTCCTGATGTAGGTATATTGGCTTCAACAGATATCCTTGCTGTTGATCAGGCATGCGTAGACCTTGTATTTGCACTTCCTGCAGAGAGCAAGGAAGCACTTGTTGAACGCATCATCACTCGTCATGGACTTCGTCAGCTTTCATATATGAAAGAGATGAAGATGGGTAACGACAGATACAGGATCATTGATATCGACAATGGCGACGTTGAGATCACAGCCCAGCAGGCTGTTGCTGGTATTTCTGGTAAATGGACACCTGATCAATATTAAAGAGATGTGAGTAGTGGTTTTCTCAAAAACCCCTTGTAAAGGGCATTACAAAGTGTTACACTTTAAAAAGTGTTGTGAGCAACACAGATTAAGGAAGAAAGAACACATTGGTGTATAGGTGAAGAAATGAGCTTTTTAGTGTTTGCATAATTTAAAACTGCATAAGTTTGGATATTCCTGTTTTGAACAGGATTATTTGTGTACGTTTAAATTAGATTTCACTATAAGCATTTCTTTATTTAAATACTGATGTTTGACTGATTGATCAGACCAGACTTTATATTATTTACAGGCATGTTCTTAAGTTTAGGCATACGGGCTAAAATAATTGAGAATATGATTTGGGATCAGCAAGGTAAGTAATATGGAGACATAATAGGATAAAAGTATTTATATAGTTATGATTGTTTATTGAATCTATTTTGCGTATGCAGATTATGCGCAAGATAGATTTTTTTTGTCATTAAAACGGAGGATTTATGAAAAAGAACAAACAAAATACTTTATGGACAAAAGATTTTACGATAATAACATTAGGCAGTGTTGTGTCCATGCTTGGAAATGCACTATCCGGTTTTGCTATGAGCCTTATGGTGCTTGATATTTCCGGCTCAACATTTTTATATGCAATATATATAGTAATGTACACATTGCCGCAGCTTGTAATGCCTATGTTTAGTGGGGCTTTTCTGGACCGATTTTCCAGGAAAAAGATGATATATACATTGGATTATATATCAGCGCTTATGTATCTTTTGATGGCTATTGTGCTTGGCACGGGATGGTTTTCGTTTCCGGTATTTGCAATATACTGTTTTATACTGGGATCAGTGCAAAGCATATATATGGTGGCATATGAGAGCTTTTATCCGATGTTGATCACTGAGGGTAATTTTCAGAAGGCATACTCAATTGCCAGTGTGCTTGAGACATTGTCTGCTTTTATGGTTCCGGTATCAACCTTTTTATACAACCAGATCGGACTTGCACCGCTTCTTTTAGTGAATGGAATATGCTTTTTTATTGCAGCGACAATGGAGACCAGAATCGGAGCAACAGAAGAATATATCGAAGAGCAGAAAAAGACTAGAAATCATGAAAACAGTTACTTCAAACAAATAGTCCTTGATATCAGGGAAGGCTTTATATATCTATATTCTGAAAAAGGACTGTTGGCTATTGCCATGTATTTTGCCATATCATCATTATGTGGAGGCGTTTCAAGTGTTATAACACTACCATATTTTAAAAATAACTTTGATAATGGCGAATATGTTTATATGCTTGTCTGGGGCATGTCAATTCTTGCCAGAGGTATCGGAGGAGCAATTCACTACAGGTGGAAGATACCAGCAAAATGGCGCTATGCAATGGCACTTATTGTGTATGTATCAATCTCAGTATTTGAAGGAGTATATCTGTTCTTCCCTATACCAATCATGATGATGTTTTGCTTTGGTGTTGGAATAGGCGGTGTTACAAGCTATACGATACGTATATCAGCTACTCAGAGCTATGTGCCTAATGAAAAAAGAGGTCGCTTTAACGGTGCTTTTAATATGTTAAATACAGTAGGAACACTACTTGGAGAGTTTATTGCAGGAGCTGCAACAATCATAGCTCCTGAACGAATAGTGCTGATGATAGCAATGCTTAGTTGTGCTGTTGGAGCACTTATCATAATTGGAGGAAACAAAAAACATGTTTCTCTGATATATAATCGTCAGCAGTAATAAGATGAGCCAGCATGGATTATCAGTGATATCCTTGCTGGCTCATATTTTTAAACTTTTTCAAATGTGCTTACAATTTCACTATCAGGAGCCTTAGTAGTTAGACTTACAACAACGTTGACTACAAGAGCAATCAGGAATGCAGGAAGCAGCTCATATATAGCAAAGCCTCCGCCTAACTTAGCAATTCCAAATTTCCAGATAAATACAAATGCTCCGCCAGTGATCATGCCAGCCAGAGCGCCCTCTAAGTTAGAACGCTTCCAGAAAAGGGACAACAGGACAACAGGACCAAAAGCTGCACCAAATCCTGCCCAGGCAAATGATACGATCTGGAATACTGAAGAATCAGGATCCCTTGCAATAAAGATGGCAATGACAGATATCAGAATAACAGTGACTTTTGCGACTTTAACCTGTGTTTCATCATCAAGCTTCTTTTTACCAAAAGCCTGTATAAGGTCTGCTGAGATAGCAGACGCAGACGCAAGTAGCTGTGAATCGGCTGTAGACATGGTTGCAGCAAGGATACCGGATAGTATAACACCTGCAATTATTGAAGGAAGGATGCCATAAGCGCTCATGAGGTTAGTAATATAGATGATCACTCTTTCAGCATTGCCGCTGCCTTCAAGAACAGGTATAGAACCATTTGCACTCATGGCAAGACCGATCATTCCAATTAACAGTGCTACAAACATAGCAATTACAACCCATACGCTGGCAACTCTTCTTGAAAGAGCAATCTTTTTCTCATCGCCGATAGCCATGAAACGAACCAGGATATGTGGCATACCGAAATATCCCAGACCCCATGCAAGCATTGAACATGCTGTAAGGAATCCGTAAGGTGATGAAGATTTGTTAACAGGATCATATATTTCAGTGATACTAAAATATCCCGGAAGAGATTTTGCATTATCTACAACAGCATCCCATCCGCCGGCCTGATGGATTCCAAAGATTATTACAATGATCAGTGAAATGGTCATAGCAATACTCTGTACAAGGTCTGTCATACAAACAGCCTTAAAACCGCCAAGAGAGCAGTACAGAGCGATGATGATTGCACTGGCGATCATTGCAAATATGTAATTAACGCCGAACAGTGTATTAAAGAGCTTTCCACATGCAGCAAAACCGGAAGCTACATAAGGAATAAAGAAAACTACAATAACAACAGCAGATATAAGAGTAATTATATTTTTTTCATCTTTATATCTGGCAGCAAAATATTCTGGAATGGTGATCGCATTTAGCTGTTCTGTATATCTTCTAAGCTTGGAAGCCACAAACAGCCAGTTGAGATAAGTACCGATAGACAATCCGATGATTGTCCAGGTAGCGTCAGCCATACCTGACAAGTAAGCAAGACCAGGAATACCAAGAAGCAGCCAGCTACTCATGTCAGAAGCCTCTGCACTCATGGCAGCTACAATTGGACTCAGTTTCCTTCCGCCCAGATAGAAATCTCCAGCGTCATCATTTCCTTTAGAGAAAATAACTCCGATAAGGATCATCATCGCCAGATATAAGACGATTACTACGCCTAAAACTATGTTTGTTCCCATTGGTTCCTCCCTTTTTGCAAAAAAAGTAGTGAAAAATGCATATTTATCTCAAATATATTTAATACGCTACCATAGCAACGCAGTAAAGTCAATGCGATAGTTTCCATGAAAAATAAACTAATAATGGAGCTGTCGCCGAAAAAATGCGACAGCTCCATTAAATTGCGTGTATAAATAATTATGCAACTAAAGGATCGGATCAAGCAGTTTCCTTATCCTTAGCATATAAGAATTTAAGTATGATAGGTGTTGCTACGCTAGAAACAATGATCAAAAGGATTACTGCAGTAAAATAAACAGATGAGATCATTCCCACAGCAAGACCCTTCTGAGAAACAATAAGAGCAACCTCGCCTCGTGTCATCATACCTACACCAATCTTAAGAGCATCATTACCCTTATATCCAAGCAGTCTGGACATGAGACCACAACCAACAATCTTAGTAACAAGAGCAACTACGACAAAGCCCAGTGAGAAGAGCAGGAGCTCTACTGTAAGGTTATCAAGAGTAGTCTTCAGACCGATACTTGCAAAAAAGATTGGTCCAAAGAGCATGTAAGAATTGATATCCATTTTTTCTGCAATATAATCAGAGTCCTCAAGTGAGCACATGATGATACCGGCAACGTATGCGCCTGTGATATCAGCGATTCCAAAATAAACCTCAGCTACATATGCAAAGATAAAGCAGATAGCAAGACCAAGGATAGGTATACGTCTTGTATGTGGGTATTTAGCATCTATAAGTTTCATTACCTTGTAGAGAATGATACCAACGATAAAAGCAAAAACAAAAAACAGAACTGTACTAAATACAACTGACATTGGGTTTGAATCAGGTGTCTTAAAGCCGATAACGAATGTAAGAACGATGATACCAATGACATCATCAATAATAGCAGCACTCATGATAGTAGTGCCAACTTCGCCTTTGAGTTTACCAAGTTCACGAAGAGACTGAACAGTAATGCTTACACTTGTTGCAGTCATGATAACGCCGATGAACAGAGCGCTGTAGAACTTATCTGTACCCATGGCAGCTGCTCCGTAGAATCCCATGTACAGAAGTGTTCCACCAATTAAAGGAATGAAAACACCTGCACAGGCAATAAGAAATGCCTTAAGACCAGTCTTCATAAGGTCCTTGATATTAGTTTCAAGACCAGCTGAGAACATAAGGAGTATTACTCCTATTTCAGCCATCTGTGAGATGAAATCAGTTAGATCAACAATTCCAAGAATGCTAGGTCCGATGAGCAGACCGGCAATGATCTGACCAACAACCTGAGGTGCTTTGAGCTTACGGGCAATCAGGCCGAAAAACTTAGATGTTATAACTATGATCGCGAGATCCAACAAAATCTTATATGAATCCATTAAAATAATCCTCCTGTAATAAATTGATATGTTTATTTTGATATTTAAAGTGGGGTCAAAACAAACATTGTCAAGTTTACAACATTGAAACAGTATTCGTAAGAACACTTTTAACCAAAAAAATTAAGTTGTATCCCATTGAATTAAGGCAAAAATGACTATAAAACAGCCTTATTGATAAAAATGATCATTTTGATTTAATTTATGAGAAACATTCATGGTCGATGTGTTGTTTGCCATTCAAAAATAATAATAAATAAGATATAATTAACAGGCATAGCTGAGGATTTTGCAAGAATAATATTCTCAAATCCAAGTTTTACAGAAAGAAGAACAGATATTTATGGCTAATGAAAAACTACTGATAATCGATGGCAGTTCCATGCTGGTAACAAATTACTATGGTAATCTGCCAAAGCAGATATTATTTGAAAAGGATGAAGAAAAAAAGAAGCTTCATTACGATAAGATCCTTCATGCACCGGATGGCAGATATACCAATGCAATCTATGGAATGATCAGAACGATCAAAAAGATCATCGACAAACAGCAGCCTACACACATGGTGATTTGCTTTGATAAAACACGAAATACATTTAGAAGAGAGATGTATGCTGATTATAAAGGAAACCGCGGAGAAACACCGGATCCATTAAAAGAGCAGTTTAAGACCATGGAAGATATGCTTCAGGATATGGGTTTTGTTGTAGAATATTCAGACACCTATGAGGCTGATGATATAGCTGGCTCTTATGCTGCAAAGTTTGAAAAGGATATTCCGACGTTTATAATGTCCAAGGACCATGATTATCTCCAGCTGATAAGTCCATACACAAGGCTCTGGCTTGTTCAGACCAAGCAGGAAAGCGCTGATGAACTGATAGATAAGTACTATGGCAGATTCGGTGTTTCTAAAAAAGATATCAACCTGCCTGATAAAGTCTTTGAGATGACTCCTGAAATATGCCTTGAGGAATATGGCGTTGAGCCATATCAGGTGCCTGACTGGAAAGGAATTACAGGTGATACCTCTGATAATATTCCGGGAGTAAAGGGCGTAAGCTCAGCTGCAGCACCACTTCTTCGTGAGTATAAGACAGTAGAAGGAATCTATGAGGCAATAGATCAAGCTCCGCAGACAGCTGATCAGAAAGCACTCAACAAATATTGGAAAGAAAGTCTTGGTATATCCAGGTCTCCTCTCAATGCAATGATCCAGTATAAAGATTCAGCTCTTTTATCCAAGAATCTTGCAACTATCAGAAAAGATTATCCGATAGAGAGAACTCTTGATGATCTGAAGATCAATGTCAATGAAGAGGAAAAAGCAAAATGGCTCAAGGGCTTGGGAATAAAGAGTTTATAAAACTTTAGCCTTAAAATGCAAGAAAATAAAAAATTTATTTGTGAATTATTACCTATTACTTTTGGGTTATTTCATGACGAATATAATAATGTGTTAAATACCATATGTGCTCACGGATGAGCTGCAAAAAAGCACCCTTTGGGGTGCTTTTTTGATTGCATAAAGTTTAATCTATTTTCTCTACTCCATTACATTTAGGAATTACATCAATAGTTCCATCATCGTTGTAAGTAAATTCAGCTACGCACACACTTCTATGGAACAGGCTGCCACCCGGAAGGTCTCCTGTATGGTAAAAGAGGTAAGAATGTCCCTTAAAATCAGCAATTCCAGGATGATTAGTAAATACGCCTCCTTCAGAAGTCATCAGCACACCACCGTATTTCCATGGACCTGTAGGGTTCTGGGAAGTTGAATAAGCCAGATGCTCTACATTAGCTCCCTCAGCAAAAGCAGCATATACCATGTAATAAAGGCCATCTCTCTTATAGAACCATGGACCTTCGCCATAAGATGTGCCGGTATCGTGGCTTCCTTTTGCAAAAGATTCCTCTGTCATAGGCACTTTTACAATACCCACAGATTTATCATAGGAGATCATATCCTCATTAAGAAGCACATATCTCAGCTCCGGATTGCCAAAATACAGATAAGCCTGGCCGTCATCGTCGATAAATACTGTAGGATCAATATCATTCCAGTTACCCTCATCAACCAGAGGATAGCCAAGATCAGTATATGGACCTTCAGGCTTGTCTGAAATACCTACAGCTATAGCCATTCCACCATTTTTCTTATGGACAGGGCAGTACAGATAGAATTTGCCATTGCGCTCAACTGCCTGAGGAGCCCATGCTCTTGCATCAGCCCATTCGATATCATCCAGTGAAAAGATGACACCATGATCAGTCCAGTTGACCATATCAGTAGTTGAAAAGCAGCGCCAGTCATTCATTGTATAGAAATCATTTACAAGCTCGTCCTCATCATGAGTAGTATACAGGTACAACCTGTCCTTATATACCATTGGTGCAGGATCAGCAGTATAAATGTCTGTGATTATAGGATTTTCTTTAAATCTTATGTCTTCGCTCATTGATGTATTCTCCTTATGCATAAAACCAGTAATCGCAAGTACGGAAAGTGTCAGTATGCATATAAAGGGCATTTTTATTTTTTTGAAATCAAAACAATACATTGACGATCAGATGTTGCAGAAGCTGAGCTGCTACAAACGCTACTCCAATCCCTGCTATGCTCATGAGCCAGTATGACACGCAGTTATATTTAAAACCCTTCCAACATTTATAGATCCTGAAAAGAGCAATAATATAAAATGCAATAAACGGAACCATAACAAGTGCAAATACCTGATAAGAAAACAGGAAAAAAACAAACATACCAACTATAGTACCCGCTAAAAGCTGTAACAGAGAATCCTTTGGATGCTTATCTGTTATCTCAAGTGTCTTTTCTGATATCTCATCTACATCAACAAATATTTTTTTGAAATTGATAGTAAAACGTCCCTGATATTCCTGAATGGACTTGGCTTCGAAATCCGATTCATCTCCCCAATTGCCCATAACGCCCTCCACTACTTGTTTATAATGAAAAATTATACAAATGCCTGCGCTGTTAAACTATGCAAATAAGAACAATTTAATGTCAGATAGTGCTATAAAATGATATAATTACGAAAGATTTATGTTTAAAGGGAGTTTATTATGAAAGAGCAAAAAAGTCGTTCTAACTTTTCTTCAAAACTAGGTTTTGTTTTGTCGGCTGCGGGTTCAGCAGTTGGACTTGGAAACATATGGAGGTTTCCTTATCTTGCTGCAAAATATGGTGGAGGAATATTTTTACTTGTGTATCTGATCCTTGTTGTTACATTTGGATATACAATGATCGTGGCTGAGTCAGCTCTTGGTAGGATGACTCGCAAGAGCCCTGTTGGTGCCTACAGACATTTTGGCAAGGGCTTTGGTTTTAAATTTGGCGGATGGATCAATGCCATCATTCCGCTGCTGATCGTTCCGTATTACTCAGTAATTGGCGGATGGGTTTTAAAATATCTATATGCATTTATTACATCAGACATAACAGAGATTGCTTCTGATACTTATTTTACAGACTTCATATCCAATGGCACACTGGTCGAGAACTGGTTTCTGATATTTACACTTATTATCATCATCATTTTGTTCATGGGGGTTCAAAATGGTATTGAGAGAGTGTCCAAGTTTATGATGCCTATACTGGTAGTACTTGCAATTATCATTGCTATATATTCAGTTACAAGACCTGGAGCTTTATCAGGCGTAAAATATTTCTTAGTACCAAATCCTGAGAACTTCTCATGGATGACAATTGTAGCTGCTATGGGGCAGATGTTCTACTCACTGTCTATTGCTATGGGTATATTGGTTACTTTTGGCTCTTATATGAAAGATGATATGTCTATCGAGAGTGCTACTTCCAACGTTGAAGTATTTGATACAGGAATAGCTATTCTTGCAGGTCTTATGATCATCCCTGCAGTATTTTCATTTTCAGGTGGTGATCCAAGCGTATTAAAGGCTGGACCATCTCTTATGTTTATTACTATGCCAAAGATTTTTGCATCAATGGGATTTGGAAGACCTGTTGGTATAATGTTTTTTTTACTTGTATTTTTTGCAGCCATGACAAGTGCAATAGCTCTTGCCGAGAGCGTTATATCTACATTTGAGGATGAATTGCATCTTAGCCGCAAAAAATCAGCAGTGATCCTTGCAATTGTTATGATAGGTCTGGGATCCCTTAGTTCTTTGGGATATGGACCACTTGCAACAGTAACAGTAATAGGCATGCAGTTTTTGGATTTCTTTGATTTCCTTACTAACTCAGTTATGATGCCTATTGCAGCTATGGCTACATGCATACTTATCATCAGGGTCATCACTATAGACAAGATTGGGGAAGAGATTACTAAAAATGGAGCACCATTCAAGAGAAAAGTAGTATTTAAATATATGATCAAGTATCTGTGCCCATTCTTTATAGCAATCATTTTATTAAGTTCAATTGCCAGCGTGTTTGGCTGGATTACAATTTAATATAAGACTTTGGAGGGTTACTATGAATTATTTTGAGAAGGGGAAAGACTATCTTGTATACAGATACAATGGCGAAAGCGTCAGAGTATCTGCATGGGGCGATGATTCATTTAGGGTTGAATCAGTATTTCTGGGGGACATTCCAGAGGGGAGTATTGCACTTGCTGATAAGGCAGAGCTCCCTCAGACCAAAGAGGTTACTGTCAGCCTTTTAGATGATGAACATGCAGAGATCACTAACGGTCTCATCACAGCCAAAATGTTTGTACAGGGCTGGGGAAAAAAGCTACAGCTGTCTTTTTATAACAGCAAGACAGGAAAGCTCTATCTTCAGGAGATAACTAATGGTAATGCACTTGCATTGAATGCCAGATCCTACGTACAGCAGCCTGGTGGCAGTTTCAGAATCAAGCAGAGTTTTATATCAGATCCTGAAGAAAAAATCTATGGAATGGGTCAGTATCAGGAAGAGAGGATGAACCTTAAGGGTACCAATCTCGAGCTGGCTCATAGAAATTCTCAAGCGTCTATTCCTTTCTATGTATCAAGCCTTGGATATGGATTTCTGTGGCATAATGCTGCCATTGGAGAGGTTCATTTCGGCACAGACATCACACAATGGGTTGGAGAATGCTCTGACAAAATAGATTACTACATTACCTGTGGTGATACCCCTGCTGATATCATGCATCATTATATGCTGGCAACAGGCCTGCCGCCTATGATGCCTGAGTATGGTATGGGTTATTGGCAGTGCAAACTCAGATACTACAATCAGGAACAGGTGTTAGAGATCGCCAGAGAATATAAAAAGCGCGGCATCCCACTTAATGTACTGGTAATAGATTATTATCACTGGAACAGATGCGGTGATTGGAGATTTAGCAGCGAATTTTTTCCGGATCCAAAGAAGATGTTTGATGAACTCCACGAAATGGGAATTGAGCCTATGGTATCAGTCTGGCCACAGGTAGACTATCGTTCTGAAAACTATGAAGAGATGAAACAGCAGGGACTCCTTGTCAAGAGCACCAGAGGCATTGATATCCAGATGTTATATCTTGGCAATAATGTCTTTATTGATACAACCAACGAAAGAGGCAGGAAATATCTGTGGTCTAAGATAAAACAGAATTATGCGGATATCGGAGTTAACACTTTCTGGCTTGATGAAGCGGAGCCTGAGTTTACAGAGTATGACCATACCCTGTACAGATTTGCGGCTGGTCCTGTAGCTAAGATTGGCAATATATATCCAAGAGAATATGCCAGAGCATTTTATGAAGGGCAAAAGGCACAAGGACAGGAGGATATCATCAATCTGATCAGGTGTGCCTGGGTTGGCTCTGCAAAATACGGAGCTCTGGTATGGTCAGGAGATATATTCTCAAGCTATGAAGATTTTAGAAAGCAGATCTGCGCCGGAATACACATGGGACTTGCAGGAATACCTTGGTGGACAACGGATATCGGTGGTTTTCATGGTGGCAACATTGAGAGTCCTGATTTCCAGGAACTGCTTATCAGATGGTTTGAATTTGGAACGTTCTGCCCTGTAATGCGCATGCATGGTGACAGAGCGCCACATACTGATATATACAGTGCTGATGGTGAGAGACGCGAGCACACAGGCGCACCAAATGAAGTGTGGAGCTATGGCGAAGACAATTGCAAGATCATGACCAAGTATATCCAGCTTCGTGAAAAAATGAGAGATTATACCAGAAGTGTTATGAAGACTGCTCATGAACAGGGTGATCCTGTTATAAGAGCTCTGTTCTACGAGTTTCCGTCAGATAACACCTGCTATGATATAACTGACGAGTATATGTATGGCCCTGACTACCTCGTAGCTCCAGTATGTCATGCCCATGAATTTAGCAGAAAAGTATATCTCCCAGCAGGTTCAAGATGGAAAAACTATTTTGATGGTCAGGAATATGAAGGCGGACAATGGATCATGCAAGAGGCTCCAATTGACATAATCCCCGTATATACAAGGCTTTGAATGTTGTAAACCACAGGTAGAGTGACAAAAACAGCAGCACCTACCATAATTCATGGTAGGTGCAAGTATATATTGATGGAGGTGTCGGATGGACTGCGTAGGCATGGGAAAGAGTTTTTTGTTTACGAGCATCCTTTTTTAGACATTTTATGATTTTCATAGTACAATGGATGAGTTACTTTACAAAATTAAGGAGAATTAGGAATGAAGATAGCAGTAACTTATTCAGATGGAGAAGTTTTTCAGCATTTTGGTAAGACAGAGCAGTTTAAAGTATATGATGTAGAAGATAAAAAAGTAGTTTCCAGCGAAGTGATTGGTAATAACGGCCTTGGCCATGAGGCACTGGCAGGACTTCTTGCAGATAACAGCATTGATGTACTAATCTGCGGCGGCATGGGTGAAGGTGCCAAGAATGCCCTTGCAGAAGCAGGCGTAGAAGTTGTTTCTGGTGCTCAGGGAGAGGCAGATAGTGCTGTAGAGGCTTTTCTTAAGGGTGAGCTTGAGTCAAAAGGTGTTAATTGTGATCATCATGATCATCACGAGGAAGAGCATGGCTGCGGTGGTTGCGCTAGTCACGAAGAAACTGAAGCAGAAGGTTGCCCTGGCTGTGGCAGTAATGAAGATGATGAAGAAGGCTGCGGAGGCGGTTGTGGCGGCTGCGGCGGTGGATGTGGCGGATGCCATGCACCAGAGATCATCCTTGAAGGCAAAAATGCCGGTAAAAATGTAAGTGTTCACTACAGAGGAACTCTTGATGATGGTTCAGAATTTGATTCATCATATGGCAGAGGTCAGACACTTGATTTCATCAGTGGCGCAGGCATGATGATACCAGGATTTGACAAAGCTGTAGTTGATATGGAAATAGGACAGAAAGTTAATATCCATCTTGAGCCAAACGAAGCTTACGGTGAGTATGATGAATCAAGAGTACTTAATCTTGAGATCAGTGAACTTCCAGGATCAGAGAACTTAACAGTTGGTCAGCATGTATATCTCCAGAACACTATGGGAGGAGCTTTCCCGGTAGTGGTAAAAGAGAAAACAGATTCCAATATCGTACTTGATGCCAACCACGAGCTTGCTGGAAAAGCATTGAACTTTGAGATTGAGCTTGTAAGCGTAGCGGAGTAAAATATATGTAGTGTCTTTATTAAATTAAGGACACTACATTTTTTTTGTTATGATAAAGGGGAAAATATGAAAAGAAAATCTATTATCAGTCTGTGTCTGACCACGTCTCTTGTTCTATGTTCGTGTTCAGGAAATCAGACTATTCAGGAAAGTCCGGATCAATCCAATCCACAAAACACATCAACCAATGAAGTAACAGCTGCCTCTACGCAGGAAAGCACATCGACAGAGTCTGAAAATACTCTTGAGACAGGAAGTTCAGTTAGAAACTTCTTTTTAGGTAATGAGGAGACTATCTATTACAATCCTGATCTTGTACCGTCTGTACCTCAGTACGAAGTAGCTGCTGATCTGTCCAATGTAGACATAAACAAAAACCTGTCATGGTTTTTCTCAGGCGAATATCCTGCATATCAGCCAATTGCAGAAAAACTTGCTCAGAATTATTTTGTTGTTTGGCCTGAAACAAGCAATGAATTTTATGAGATATATGAAACAAATCGCTATAACATGACCCCAAGTTTTGTAACAGTTGATTCTCTTATGCATACCTATCATCTCTATTTTTCATATCTGATGAAAAAGACTGAGAAAGGATATCTTGCAGAGAGCCTCAAAGATCTGACAGGTAAGATGCTTGAAATATCTGCATCACAGTATCAGGAACTTAAAGGAACTGATTGGGAAAATGCAGCTGCAAGGAACGTGGCTTATTTTGATGTAGCAGCATCACTACTTGGGGTATCTACTTCAGTGCAGATAGATAGTGATATTGCCTCAACTGTTCAGACAGAGGTCGACAGGATCAATGCTGCTGAAGGAATAGAAGAGTCCCTTATAACAGGAGTAAATGAAGACTATACTCAGTATATAGTCAGAGGTTATTACGAGGGAGATGAAGAGCTTGAAGCATATTTCAAGGCTATGATGTGGTATGGTCGCATGTCTTTTAAGGCTGATGATGAAGATCTTGATAGAAGTGCACTGCTTATCAACCTTGCAATTGAAGATAGCGGCAAAGATAATTGGGAGAACATTTATCAGATCACATCATTTTTTGCCGGTGCATCAGATGACTGCGGTTATTATGAATACATAGATGCTATAGAAAATGCGTATGGCGGGCTTCCTACAGTATCAGAGCTTTCTACAGATGAAACATCATTTAAAACCTTTTGTGATCTGACAAAAGAGATGAAGGCGCCGCGAATAAACTCAATTGCTGTTAATGATGGAGAAGATAATGTTATAGTCAGCTACAGGTTTATGGGCCAAAGATTTAGTATTGATGCAGCTATTTTCCAGAATCTGATCTATCAGAATGTTAAAGAAAACAGCAACGGCGATAAACGTATGCTTCCTGATGCATTGGATGTTCCTGCAGCACTTGGCTCTGATGTTGCATATGATATTCTCTCTGAAGAAGGTAAGACTCAGTACGAGGGTTATGATGACAACCTCAAGTCCCTGCAGGATGAGTTCAACACATCAGATCAGACTATATGGAATGCAAGCCTATATTCAAACTGGCTCTATACGCTGCGCCCTCTTCTTGATGAAAAGGGAGAAGGCTACCCATCATATATGACAACAGATGAATGGTCTAAAAAGAATCTTGAGACATTTGAAGGCTCATATGCTGAATTAAAGCATGACACAATCCTGTATAGCAAGCAGTCCATGGCTGAGATGGGTGGAGAAGAACCTGAAGAACTTGATGATAGAGGTTACGTAGATCCACAGCCTGTTGTGTATTCAAGATTCATCAATCTTGCTAATAATACAAGAGATGGACTGGATAGTTGCGACATGCTTGGCGACGAGGATAGAGACAATCTGAATCTGCTTAGTGAGATGGCTATGCAGCTTTTGACCATTTCTGAAAAAGAGCTTGTTAATGAAAGCCTTTCAGATGATGAATATGATTTTATCAGATGCTATGGCGGAAATCTGGAACATTTCTGGTATACAGTATTTAGTGAAGGTGTAACTGATCATACAATACAGTCAGAAGAAGCACCTTGCCCAGTGGTTGCTGACGTCGCAACAGATCCAAATGGAAGTGTGTTGGAGGTTGGTACTGGATATGCTCACACCATTTTTGTAATAGCACCTGTTGAAGGCGAGCTGAGAATCTGCAGAGGTTCTGTATATAGTTTCTATGAGTTTGAGCAGCCAATGTCTGAAAGACTCACAGATACTAAATGGCGTCAGATGATATCTTCTTACTACATAGATGATGATTATAACTATGTAGAAAATGATAACGTCATGACTCAGCCTGATTGGACTCAGAGTTACAGAGCTGAAGCTAATTGGGATAATTGATGTATGTTTAAAACGATATCTAAAACTGTAAAAAATAAACTATTCTTCATAATAAGTGCTGCTGTAGCTATGGCTGCAGTAGCGCTTGTTTTATACTGCTATTTTTTATCCAGACCATTTATAGGGATTTCTTTTCAGGAAAAAAATATAAATCTAACTCCAGAATATACCTGTGATCTACAGGATAAGATGTTGGATATTGCTGATACAGAAGGTAATTTAATATGGCAATCTGAGAGTGATATCAAGGTGCAGGATGTTCTTGCTCTTGATCTGAATATGGATGGTCAAAATGAACTTGCAATTCTATGCTGGAAAAAGGGTAAATATGGCCCTGATATGCCTTTCTGGGAAGAGGATGATACTTCTGAATGGTCACAGCATATTTATCTGTATGAGCTGCGAGAAGGGCAAATAAAGGCTATATGGATGGCATCTGATATCGGTCTTGTTGCAAAAGAGTGGAAAGCTCTAAAAGTAGGTGATATAGAAGCCATACTTATCAAGGACACTAACGATGCAATCACAATGTGGCGCTGGGACAGTTGGGGGGTTAAAATGGCTGATTCGACTGTGGATTTTGTATGCGTAGGCGATAACCTTATCCAAAAAAGTATTTATGAACAGGGGCTTTTAAATGGCAAGAAATTTGACTATCTCTATGATGATTTTAAAAAAGAAATCAAAAACGCAGATTTTGCAGTAATAAATCAGGAGACAATATTTGTTGATAAGGCAAACATGTATAGTGGTTATCCTTCCTTTGGAACGCCAATAGAAGTAGGACAGGCCATGGCAGATGCAGGTTTTAATATAATAACACTTGCTACCAATCATACCCTTGATAAGGGAAGGTATGGAGTCAATGTCACAACCTCTTTTTATGATGAAAAGGGCATAACGTACCTTGGAGCCAGGAATGAATCTGATGAGTATGAATCATACAAGATAATTCAAAAGTGCGGCATAAAAATAGCCTGCTTTAATTATACTTATGGTTTTAACGGAGTTGATACTTCGGATAAGGCAAAAGAGCAGGATATAGTAGATGTCCTTCCGGATAGTGAGAGCCTTAGTAAAGAAATATCGGATGCCAGGGAAAATGCAGATGCAGTGATTGTCTTTATTCATTGGGGCAATGAATATGAGACTGAGCCAAACGATGAACAAAGGACTCTGGCGCAGTTTATGTGTGACTGCGGAGTAGATGTCATAGTAGGAACTCATCCCCATGTAATCCAGCCATGGGAAGAGCTCACATCATCGGAAGGTCATAAGACTATTGTTTATTATTCACTTGGCAACTTCGTATCAGGTCAAAACATTGAAGGAACTGATATAGGAGGCATAGCTAGATTCAGCATAGGGTACACTATGGACGGAGTAGGTATTACAGCGCATAGTTTCGAGGAATACCAACTTAAATATTGAATGATAATTCAAACTTCCCACTTTAAATAATCCGTTTTTTATTGCATTGTATGTGGTTGAACACAAATGCAAAAAAAAACGGATTATTGCTTTATTCAGGAGCCTTTTTTTAGTGGTGCTCTGAATTGAAGACGGCGGATGCCTTCGATATTTTCAAATTGAATCTCATAGGTCTGAGCCTTTTCGTCAATGTCAGTGACTGTGCCTTTCCCAAAAAACTCATGCAGAACCTTGTCGCCTACTTTGAAATCGGCTTTTGGCAACATGGAAGATTCAGCACCATTGTAGGCAATCCTTGTCTTACCTACGCATTCTATCAGCCCTGGCTCAATATCTCCCAGGAAAGAAGACTGTTTTATAGAGTAAGTGCCAGTATTGGAGGCATAGCTTGAGAGATACAGCTCTTTTCTGGCTCTGGTCAGAGCTACATAAAATAGGCGTCTTTCTTCTTCCAACTGATCTTCATTTTGCAGTTTACCGCTAGGGAACTGGCCTTCCACCAGACCCGGGATAAATACTGCGTCAAATTCAAGTCCCTTGGCAGTGTGAATGGTCATGATCTTTACAACATTTTTATCTTCATCATCATCCTGGGCGCTGAAAAGGGCATAATGAGCCAGCAGGTCTTCAAGCTTTATAGGATTGTCGTTTTCCTTTTCAAGAGAAGCTATATTGGATAACAGCTCACTGACATTATCAATTTTCTGCTGATCTACGTCCATCTGCAGTTCTTTTCTATAGCCTATATCAAGAACCTGGTTAGCAATGTCAACGCAGCTCATTTTGTCAAAATAAGCGTGTAATCGGGATATCTCTTTGTAATAGTGAACCAGTGGTTCACGTTTCTCCTTACCCTTTAGTATCAGGTCTCCAAGGGCATTAAAAAGAGACATGTCCTGTGACTGGGCATATTTACGCAGATCTTCCAGCGATTTCTTGCCAAATTTACGCCTCGGACGGTTTATAGTCCTTTCAAAATCATCATTTTTCATATCATAGACCATACGCATGTAGGATATGGTGGTGCGAATCTCTTCAGAACTGTAGAACTTGGCACCGCTCACTATCTTGTATGGAATCTTACCCGCAACCAGAGCCTCTTCCAGTTCTCTTGTCTGAAAAGAAGACCTTACAAGGACAGCGTTACTGTCATATCTGTATCCCTTATCTATACGCTCTTTTATCTTGCCGCAGATCCACACTCCTTCTTCTTTTTCGGAAGAAAGCATGTTGTATAAAGGCTTTGAGCCGCTTTTGTTGTTGGTCACCATCTTTTTTGGAATGCGGTTTTTGTTGGCTTTGATAAGTGATGCAGCAGTTGCGACAATCTCAGGAGTGCTCCTGAAATTGAGATTTAGAGGGAAATCTATAGCATTCTTATAGCGCTTATCAAAATTGATCATATATTCAACTTCTGATCCACGCCACCCATATATATTCTGGTCATCATCGCCTATTACAAACAGGTTCTTGAACTTGCCGGATATAAGAGATAAGAGTTCTTCCTGATCGTTGGAAACATCCTGATACTCATCACACAGCACGTATTGGCATTTATCCTGCCATTTTGCAAGGGCATCCGGAAAATGATTAAAAATGTATATTGTCATCTGGATAAGATCTGTAAAATCAAGCAGATAGTTGTTTCTTTGGTGTAGCAAATAGTTCCAGTATATGCGCATGAAGGTATCTGTTTCACTTACAGCTTTTTCTTCAAGCTCTTTTTTATCAGGACCTGTAAGATATGGAATATATTCATGAGATATCTTGTATTCACCTATGCGCTCTAAAACACTTGCAGCAGTAGTGTCTTTAAGTTCAAGGGCCTCTTCATCAGTTACTTTTTTGACCAGATCGATCTGATCATTATGATCTAATATGCCAAAGACCTTCGGCCAGCTCAGGCGATATATTTCCTCACCAAGAACCAGATTGCCAAAACCATGGAAAGTCCCCATAAAACAATTGGAATCATCGCCAACGAGGTCTTTCAGTTTCTTCTTCATAGAAGAAGCAGCTTTGTTGGTAAAGGTCAGCCCCACAATTGAAGAGGAGTCAATATATAGATTTTTGATCAAAAAAGCAATTCTATGTGTAAGGCAAAAAGTCTTTCCAGAGCCTGGTACAGCAGCACAGCGCTGATAGCCTTCTGTTGTCTCTATTATCTTTTTCTGTTCTTTAGTAGGATTCATCTAATTCTCCAAAGCAAAATGCAAACATATATTCGATAGAAAACATTATATTGTATATCAGATAAAAAAGCAATAAAAAGACCCAATCCCGGTATAAATCAGGATTGGGCAATAAAATAGTCAAAAATCTCGAAAACAAGCCATATAAAAGCAGTTTCGCTACAGGGCTTGTTTTCCTCTTGAATCACTTTCTGTTTGAAGTCATAATATCACATGTTCATTCGAAATATAGCTTTTCTTCTTGGATTTAATATAAAAAATAAGATCATTCCAAATACATAGCAGGAAATAACTTCACCTGCGCCAACTGTTAGTGTGAAATACAACAGTGTTCCAGGGAATTCATATACTCTCATAAGAACCTGTGGAACAACGATCATATTAGCAACAATTGGAGGAATTGGAGCAAGCCATTTTGCAACAGGATACTGTTTCATATATCTGCCAATGAGATATGTGAGGATAGCTCCAATAAGTGTTGCAAGTGAGCCAAATACTGTGTCCAGAACCATGCATCCTGTGAGTGTATTAGCTAAAATACATCCTACAAAAAGACCAGGGATAGCTGCCGGTGTGAAGTATGGCAGAATTGTGAGTGCCTCTGAAAATCTTACCTGTACTGCATAGTTGGCAAGGCCAAAAGCATTGGCAATGAGTGTCAAAATGACATAGAGCGCTGCAATTACAGCAGCCTGAGTGATAAATAGTACCTTTGTGTTACGCATATTTTTTCTCCTTTAGTTTTGTTTAATGTCAGGAAGGTCTCGAACTGACATATTGCATTTTGTCTGTGTATAAAAACAAACTTAATTATAATATCATCGTATCTTATAACTGTCCATGGGTAATCTCATAAATACGCTTTTGGGATGGTCAAAAGCATGTTCTAAACTCCTTTTCAGGCAAAGAAAAACTCAGTCATCACACATCACAGCTAAGAGGAGATTCTTTAGAACTGAGATTGTATAAATGACTGAGTTTTTCTTAATAGTTTGATCAGTGGTTTAAGTTAGAATGATTTAGCAAACTTCTTAACATCATCTATAGATGAGTCAACTGCCTTACTCTTTAAATAGCAGGTGTTAGTTTCTACTTTTATTCCTTTGTTTTCCAATGACTTACGCATTATATCAAGAGCATGCTTGGATAACCATGAAGTTGAAAACAGAACAGCTTTTCCTACTTTATCAGAAGAAAGAGTATCTAAATAATTTTTTAGATTCTCATCAATTCCATAAGCGTATAATGCGCCACCAATAAATAGTACATCAACTTTTTCAGTAATTGGAGCAGCTGAAGCTTCTACAGACAATGCCTGTACCCCTACAGACTCTGCAATAGCATCTGCAACCTTTTTGGTATTACCAGATCTTGAATAATAGCGAACTGCGTATGACATAATTGCCTCCTTATATATGATATAAAATGTTTTGCTAAATTTGATTATAAATATACAACCATAAGCAGAATATGTCAATAGCAATTAAATAGCACACAATACAAAATGCGCAAACGCTCATTAATACAAGGATTACTTGCACCGTGTGGTATAATGGTATTTGTAATTGTTATGAAGGGAGTTTTTATATGAAAAAACGATTATTATCTATTATCATTATTTCATCAATGCTCGTTTCTGCTTGTTCTGCAGCAGATAATGCAGATGAAATGACATCTACCGAAGCAAGTACCGCACAGGATGATGCAGCTTCAGAGGGCTCTTCTGAAGAAGTTGCAGAGGAAGAATTATCAGTTTCAGAGCTTGCCAGCGGCACTCCTTGGATCAATTCTGATCTTAAAGAAAATGTAAATGAGGATACAGTAACTGACCCGAAGGATGATTTCGCACTCTATGCCAACAAAGACTGGATAAATGCTAACTCTATCCCGGATGGATATAATGTATGGTCACATTATAGTGAGCGTGAAAATGAAGTACAGACTGAATGTCTGGAGCTGTTAGCAGATGATACAATGGAAAGTCATGAGGCAGAACTTATCCAGAATCTCTACAACTATTATCTCGACTGGGATAGCAGAAATGAAGTAGGTGTATCTCCATTGGAAGATATAGCTACTCAGATACTTGATCTTAAGACAATAGATGAGGTATCTGAAATGCTCACAGCTGATGAAACCAGGGATGAGCTGGATGGATTTGTAGGATTTGGAATATCTTCTGATATCAATGATTCTACAATGAATGTTCTCTATGTTGGCAGTGCCGGTCTTATGCTTGGAGACTCCGCAGAATACAGTGATAGAACTGAGTACGGAGATATCATTTATAATTATAGACATGATATTTTTGTGTATCTTGCAAGACGTCTGGGAATGGATGAAGATGATGCCGAGGAAGTGTTCAGCGAAGCTATTGATTTTGAAACTCTGTTAAGTGGTTCTATCAAAACTTCTGAAGAGCAGATGAGTTCTGATTATATCTCATCAATCAACAATCCAATGAAATTTGATGATGTTTGTGGACTGTTATCTAATTATCCATTGGAGGAGATTCTTACTGCAGAAGAATTAAAATATGATGGTACCTACATAGTAACAGAGCCTGACTACTTTGCTAAACTTGATGAAGTATACAATGATTCCAATTTACAGGGTATTAAGGCTGATATGTACGTAAATTACCTGTTGGGTAATGCGGCATATCTTGATGAAGAAACTTACGAATACATTATTGATACTCGAAATGCTTATTTTGGAACCAGCGGACGTGTTAGTGATGAAGAAGCTGCTTATGGTGTAGTAGCTAATTATCTGCCTACAGCACTGCAGCTTGTTTATCTTGATAAATATGGTTCAGAAGAAGCCAGACAGAATGTTGAGGATATCTGTCAGGAAGTAATTGATACTTATAAAGAAATGCTTAGTGAAAATGATTGGCTTTCTGATGAAACCAAGTCTTATGCTATTGCCAAGCTTGATACTATGAAGATCCATGCTGCATATCCAGATAAATTCAGAGATATGTCTGGTCTGGATATCAGTGATATGTCATATTACGAAGCAATATCAGCTATCAGTGAATTTGATACAGAATATGCCCTTAAATCACTTGGACAGCCTGTAAATGATGATTACTGGGCTGATGGTATGAATATACTTGAATGTAATGCATATTATGACCCATCTGCTAATACTATCAATATGATCATCGGTATGATGGGTGAGCCTTTCTACTCTGATGATATGTCTACTGAAGAGCTTTATGCTTCTATGGCAGCTTTCTGGATCGGACACGAAGTATCACACGCTTTTGATTCCAACGGCGCTCAGTATGATGCTGATGGTAATCTCAATAACTGGTGGACTGAAGAAGACCTCGAAGAGTTCAATAACCGAATCGCCAAGCTGGATGATTACCTTGATACTCTTGTTCCGTTTGAAGGTTATAGCGTAACAGGAAGTAATGTAGATACAGAAATGCTTGCAGATATTTCAGGTGTACAGTGTGCACTTAGAATGGCAGCCAAGATCGAAGATTTTGACTACGCAGCATTTTTCACTAAGTATGCTCAGATGAATGCTTCAATTGATCTATATAGCTATGATCTTATGATGCTTCAGCAGGACGAACATCCTCTGAATTACCTGAGGACTAATGTCCCTGTCCAGCAGTTTGACGAGTTCTACGAAGCCTTCGATGTTCAGGAAGGCGACAATATGTACCTTGACCCTGAGAGTAGAGTATTGGTTTGGTAAACTGATAAAAACGTATTAAAAAAGATCTTTATCTCCTATAAGAACGGGAGATGGAGATCTTTTTTTCTTTTAACACTAAAGAAAATATCACATATTTACATTGAACAGATTTCTAAGTTCATTGACAATTGGTCCTATGTCAATAAAAAGTACAAATTAAAATGGGAGGTTTGCGGCTTTTGTTACAATATATTGCAAAATGACCTGAGTGTTCGCAAATCAATTTAAGAACAGCTATGGCCATGGATAAAAAAACGGACATCAGTAATTGTATGATTGACTTGCAAAGAAACCTAATATTCAAAAATGATTATCAGAGAGGTGAATAAAATGAGAAAATATGATGTAAATGGAATAAACCTGACAATTGATGAAATCCAAATGAGCGAGAGTACTATTCTTTTCTGCTGGAGTTCAGACATAGGCTTTGGTGAGTATGCATTATTCCATAATAGCGAAACTGATGAATGGGCAGCTGATAACAGCGTATAATTCAATGGATAAATCAAGGCAGGCGAGACTATTGGGATACGCAGAGGCATTGATGAATCATTATGGGAAAAAGGACCTGTAGTCAAAGCCTTATTTTTTTTTTTATATATATTTTATTCTTATTTAGTACATTAATATACGGCAATATATATAATTAATGTGACGCGTTCAATCGTGCATAATTATGAGAGGTATTGAAATGGGCAAAAATAAGAGTGCTAGCGGTTTTTCTCTGGGTGGTCTATTTAAAACAATCTTTTTATCTGCGATGATTTGTATGGTTATACCGCTTTTGGTGGTGTCTATAGTTACAATGAATACTGTTAAGGCCAACCTTATCAGTTCCACCAATGCTAATCTCAAACAGCTCGCTGTGGAAAAGGCTAATGAGCTGAATGGAGTCATTGATAACCAGATGAAGCTGGTTTATACCTTTGCTACCGCGCCTTCTGTCAGAAGAATACTGACTGAGAAGGTTGCAAGCGGAGACATGTCACCTGATCAGGAGCTTATTGATTATTGTGGCACTGTTATGAATAACGCGAACGGTATGTACGAGAACTTTTTTGTAACAGCCGGATCTATGGGTATTGCTGATGGAATCGGTGGTGCTACAGTTCATGACTGTACAGGCGAGATTTACATTGATCCTGTTTATAATAACGGGATTTTCCTTGGTACCGATGTTTCACCGATTACCGGACTTCCTGTTTTTAATATTTGTTATAGCATTGACGACATTAACACTGGGGAAAGGATTGGTATTGTCAATAATGCCATGAGCCTTGGCGTTGTCACAGAGACACTGGTAAGCTCTATTGATGATCCTGATACCAGGGTTCTTATCATGCAGGGGGATGGACTTGTTATTGCATCTGAGAATGTAGACGAGATACTTACCCTTGATTTTAATGCTGAAAATGAGACAACGAAAGCGGTTGTAGCAGCTGCAGCAGCCAATCCATCCGGGACAGTGCAGTTTACACTTGGCGGCGTTAGCTGTGTCGGTGCCTATACTACAAGCAATGGTCTTACAACTCTTGTATTCATGCCTGTAAGCGCCTATATGTCACAGATTAATAGAATCATAAATATGATTGTTCTTGTATCTCTTATAAGCTGCGTTATTGCGGGTGTAGTAATCACGGTTTTGTCTTTGAACATCATTAAGCCTCTTTCCAGAATGGTTAATCTTATTGAAGGCTATGGCAATGCGAATTTCTCAGAGGAAGTTCCTAAGGAGCTTATTAAGAGAAAAGACGAAATTGGAACCCTCGGTAAATCCATGTCCAAGATGCAGGGAACAATCAAGGAAGTATTCAGCGAGATCATATCAGAGACTAATTCTGTATCGGATAATCTTAATGTTTCCAGTGAAAAAATGTCCGATCTTGCTGACAGGATCGACTCAGTTAATAATCTCACAGCCGACAGAGCTGCTGAGATGGAAGAAACTGCAGCCAGCACAGAGATGATCAATCAGAACGCCATTTCAATCAAGGATTCTGTTGGAAGTATTGCGCAGGAGACTCAGCGTGGAATTGAGATCATCAATGATATCAATACAAGAGCTTCCAAGATTAAGTCAGATGCTATAGAAGCTCAGAGGCAGGTTGCAAACCTTTCTGAGAAGCTTAGGAATGAGATTAATGAGGCTGTAGAAAAGTCCAAGGATGTTAATAAAATTGATGAGCTTTCAACAGCTATCATGGATATTGCGTCTGAGACTAACCTTCTTTCCCTTAATGCAAGTATTGAGGCTGCAAGAGCAGGAGAGGCGGGCAAGGGCTTTGCCGTTGTTGCTGAGCAGATCGGTAAGCTTGCTGAGAGCTCACAGGATACAGCAGCTACTATTCAGGAAGTTACTCAGAACGTCATTATTGCTGTTAACAACCTTGTTGAAAATTCTCAGAGGACAATCCAGTTCATTGATGAGAATGTAGTAAGCGACTACCAGACACTGGTTGACATGGGACAGCAGTACTATGACGATGCGGAAGCTATGAGAGAGCTGGTTGAAACCATTGATACCTCAGCCGATGCCCTTAATTCTACAATAGGAACAATGAGCAGCTCTATTGGCGAGATTAACGTAGCTAATAGTGAAGGTGCAAACGGTATTACCAATATTTCTCAGAATACATCTGATATTCTTGATATGTCTGCAAACGTATCAAATATTATGGATTCGCTGTCAGACAGTACCCAGAAGCTTAAAGATACAGTAAATAAGCTTACAGTATAAATAACAATTACTGAAAAGCCTGCAGTAATGCGGGCTTTTTATATTGTCTGGTAATTCTGTATGGGGACTGGGTTATAGGGCCAAAACGAAAATGGCAGAATGCACGAGATAATCAGTGTGACAGAAGTGTGATACATCATCTGATAATATATAAACATGATAAGGAACGACAAGGCACCAAGGGTAGCGATGCTTTGCCGGAAGGGATGCGGTTTCTTATGAGGGGCATAGCTAGTACGTGCTTCTAAATCACTTCCACCATAGTTATATTTTGCAAAACCGCTTTCTGAACAGTAACGATTAAGACAAGTAAAAAAACTCCTGGATATCCTTTGGTTTAAGATCTTCCAATATTCTCCTTACAGAGAGCCGGTCCTGTTTGTACTGGTTCTGAAGTGTTTCCGCATAAGAGATAAAAGCCCGGCACAGCTCGGAATGCTCGAATTGAATTGTGATGTAAGGGGAGCTTTTACGTACAACTGCAACAACTTGCTCGGATATCAGCAGTTTGATGTCCTTAAACGGAGCCTCAGGCAGAAGAACAATCCGATAGTTAGGATACGTTTCCAATAATGATATGATGTTTCGGATGTGCTCATCGTACTCCTCAAGGGTATAGGTGACCGACAATCCCGGCAGATCCATGAGAACGCAACCGTCAAATATATCCTCATAAGCCGGGAGCGGCATATATTCGTGGACATAACCGCTTTTTACTTTCCACTCGAATGCTTCAAAGCGCTTTCTGCGGACATTTAGCAAATGCCTGGTTGTTTCGGCTGTAGCGCCTGTCCGCTTCATAGCCTTACGCAGCGTTTCCTCCGGCATGGTAGCAAGGGATAAGGTACTGTCCAGAACAGAAATGGATGTTATATCCTTTCCACCTATTGTCCCGGAGTCAGTCGTATTATGTGCATGCACAAGCTCTCCGGATCGAAGCAGCAGTTCCTGATAAGCTGCTTTATGAGCCTCAAGCTGTGCTGGATCGGTATCGTAGCGGTACATCCCCTTTTCTTTCTCTGTCCCGACCACATTGGAGCCCGCAATGCAGGCATATCCCGGGCACAGGAACAGCGTCATGGAAAACCTTACACGATTGGGCAGCTTACAGTAATATGAGTGAATCATGCCGGATGGGTAAAGAGGCAGCCAGCTGAGGATAGCATTATTCATTTCCGAAAGCTCACGGCTTATATTGTGGATGATATGGATCCTTGTTCCACCTGTTACGCAAAGGGTCATCAAGGACGACCACTTTTCACGGAAAAGAGGATCTGACACCATCCAGTCCATATTCTGATCGGAATACAGATATAGCTCCTTTTCTTTACGGCGAACTACATTTCCCAGAAATCTGATCACTGCACGCCGAAGTCCATCCTCCCCGTAATAAGTAGTTGTGTTCTCATCCAAAAATGATGAACCTGTTGTTTCCTCAAAAGAAAGAGTCGGAGCAGGAACCCCAGCATTGAAGGAACTGACCTGATCAACCAGACTGAGTATAAATGGAGAAGCATTTTTTTCTTCCATGGGAAACAACCAGTCATGGAATAACTCGAGGGCAATATCAGTATCTTTTATTTCCTGTACACGGACTCCCATCAGCTTTGCAAGCTGTGGCAGCTTGTCCTGCTTAGTAAGCCGTTCTAACATGACTTCGCAGGTCTTATTCATCAATTTCTCGTTCGATACAGGAGATGCAAAACCATTTCGAAACCGGCTGATATATGAGGCATCAACATTTAACAATTTTCCAAGCCGGATATTGGACAGCTCCGTAAGTTTCATCACGGCATCCATCTTCTGCCCAAAGGAGCGATATGAATTCAGATCCTTTCGCGGCTTAACTTTTATTGGTTCCTCTTTTTCCCCTTCATAAAGCCAGTTAATTATTTCAGACTGGATCTGTTCGGGATCTCCTGTGTTTTCCCCACTGTAGCACTCGATCAACTGATCCATCTTCATCTTTTCGTCAGCATATAAATATAGTGCCTGTACGATCCGCCAGATGCTCTTCCCCTGTTTCCTCGGAATGCGCACACCCTTCAGGATGCGATCCAGATTGGAACGGTCGCAACCTATAATGTGCGCCAGATCGGGTACTTTTGCTCCTGTTGCATTCAGAATAAGCTTCAAACGCTCCGCAAACATTGAGACCACCTTTCCACTACTTTATTCCTTAATTCTATTATATGCTGTACCAACAACAACTGACAAGAAAAAAATCAATGACATATTCCTTGTCAGTTACTTCAAATAACTACGTCAATGGTATTCTATTGAAAAAGGCACCTGTTGTATGAAAAGGTGATGTTGTAATAACAGCGGAATACCATACGACAAGGTTGCAATAGAGATAACCGAAAGTCAGAATGAGAGTGATTTTGATATTTTGAAGGAAAGGATAACGGAGCTTAAAGACAGTGGAATAACTTTCTAAAGAGCAGGTGGTAGTGTGATTACAAGACATGCGTTTATAATAGCATATGCTTTTTTGATCGTCACATTATTATTATGTGGTGTTATTTCTTTCCGCTCAAAAAAGGCTATAGGAAGATCAGTGAGCATTTTCTGCCTGTCCCTTATTCCCCCTGTGCTCGGCAATATGATAATAATAGGAGCCACCACCGCTTTACCTGCTCTTATAGGCTGCTATATATATTACATTGGCATGGATCTGATCATGCAGACACTTATAATGTTCACTAACATATACTGCTATGCCCCGAAGGAAATGACTACAGAAAGGCATCAGGTTCCTTCCTGGATAAGCTTTTTTCTTTTGTTCGATGTTATCCAGATGCTGATGAACCCTTTTCTGGGCCAGGCCTTTGCCCTGCGTGACATCGAGGTTTACGGAGCGCCATATTTTATCATGGAGCCTTTGATCGGGCAGACGTTTCACAGAATAGTATGTTATGGGGCATTATTCTTTATAA
>JAEEGH010001398.1_pt1 | contig 69902 bp, 56 predicted proteins | sample 9134181 | NCBI WGS metagenome assembly JAEEGH01 (sample SAMN16246544, study PRJNA631951) | gut metagenome | biome: gut microbiome; feature: rumen; material: DP-attached | host: Bos | place: Iran: Karaj | collected 2018-10
ACAACAACTTGAGTATCTATAGATGTTACCTCTTGCACTTTCTCTCTTTTTCAGGGTGCAAAGGTACAGCTTTCCGTTATTCTGTGCAATCCTTATTTATAGGGATTTTTCAGGTGTTGACCGTTCCGCAGTGCGGGCAACGTCCTTTTTCACTCAGGAGAGCCCCACATTTCCCACAGGTGAAGCGGCATCTGGCGAAATGTGTGTAACGATAGAGGGCATAGATGAAATAGGCGATCAGCAACAGGTAGCCTATATAATACAAGGTGGAGACGCTGAACACCACATAGTCGACGGCACACACACCCGCCAGTCCACCCAGATAGAGAATCGCCTCGATACCCGTGAGATGGCGCAGCACGTCATCCAGGGAAGCCACAGCCACAATGATGATCGCCCATACCGAGGCGATGAAGAGTCCCAGGTGCCACGGGAGGGCGAAAGGGTTCAGTGACGGGTGGTAATAGAAATGCCGCCATGACTCTGCGCCAAACATCTGGATAGAGGCATAGAGTGTTGCCGATGACGCCACCAGCAGGCATAACAGTGTGGGATAGAACGAGTCGATGTCCTTGAAATGCACGATATAGGCGGCATGACGGTTCAGGCGGTAGAGTCCATAGGCGACGACGACGATGACGAGGAAGGCGAGGAATACCAACAAATGGGTATCTGAGAAGAGGTCGATGAACTGTGAGATAGGGTCATCCGGTGACACCCCCTCCAGCATCTCACTCTCCCTGATCCACCCCTGCGTCATCTGGTCGCGAGCCACCTTCACCCATACCGAGTCGATGGAGTCGGTGGATACCGTCATGATATCCGCCACGACGAGTCGCTCCCCCTTCATCACGTAGAGGGTGTCGAAAGCCATCTCACCAGGTTGGTCGGACAGTGGCATACTGGCGGTGTTCACCACGAAATTATAGTTCTGCGTATAGTGATGCGTGGTGAAGAAAGAGATACTGTCGATCTGTTTCTCCGTGAGGTCCCATGCGTCAGGTGTCTGCGGACCGTGGTTATAACAGGCGGTCAACAGCAACGCACAGAGTGTGAGGATATAGAACTTAATCTGCCGCATACACATTCATCTGACAATGTTTACAATCGAAGTCCAGCCGGAACCGTCTGCCGTCACCCAGACGGAGGAAAAGGGGCTCCTTCCATTGGGGTCTGCCGCCGCCGTTTCTCACGCAACAGCCCAGGGAGTAACGAAGGCAATGGCGGCACTGCATCAGTAACACGTCACCCTTAGGACGGTGTGTCTCAAAGGCAGGTGTCACGTCCGGCAGTCCCTGTCCTTCATAAAAGGCACGTGCCTGATGGTTGGCGATATTATACAGATAAGGAAGCCCGTACCTCTGACCTGTGAAGGCGGCACCTCCGGGGGGCGAAGGCGGCACCTTCGAGGGGCGAAGGCGGCACCTACGGGGGGCGGAGGCGGCACCTTCGACCAGTCTGCGCCGCAGTTCCGCCAGCATACTACTGGGGATGAAATACCGGAAGTCGTCCGGCATTTCCACCCTACTACACTCATAAGGAGTGCCCCCCAGTCGTGACAACTGACGGATGATATTCTCCCGTTGCGGTTTCTCCGCCTGCTGGTGCTCACAGGTGATACACACCTCCACGCCGTCAGCCGACAGGGCGAAACCGTCGTCCGTCGCCCTCAGCCGCATCACCCATGGTATCTTACGCTCACCAGACTGTCTGGAGAGCTGTCGCTCGAAATTCTGGTCGTTATTCCTGTAGAGAGCCATCCCCGCATGCAGGTGTCGCGGCATCTCATGCGGATAGAGGCGGTTACCCTCGGCACGGTTCACACGGAAGCCCTCCAACTCCCGTTCCTTGTTGATGAAACAGAGTCCGTCACCATTGGCAAAGGATGCCGTACCCGCCACATTGAACGAGTCACGCCGTATCTCCTTGACATACCCCACATACTCCCCCATCGCCTTGGGGGTGTCAGGGGAAAAGATGTCAGGCTGTCTGCCATGGAGGAAATAGGTGGTAAACCCACGGTTGAAGGTCTTATTGAGATTCGGTGTGAACGAGTAGGTACAGTGTCCTTGTGAGGCACGACAGTAACGGTCGGGATGGCGTGCGATGACCGCATCGAGCCGCTGGCTGTAGGCAGCCACCACGTTCTTCACATAGCTGACCTCCTTCAGTCGCCCCTCTATCTTAAACGACGTGGCACCCGCCTCTATAAGCTCCTCCAGATGGTCACTGAGGTTCATGTCCTTGAGCGATAACAGGTGCCGCTGGTGCTCTAACTCTTTTCCGTCAGCATCCAGCAGGTCAAACCTCATACGACAGAACTGCGCACAGGCACCCCGGTTGGCGGAGCGTCCGAAACAATACTGTGACGCATAGCACAGACCGCTGTAGCTGACACACAGGGCACCATGCACAAAGACCTCCAAGGGCATGTCGGGAACCTCCTGATGGATTGCCGCTATCTCGCTGACAGACAACTCACGGGCGAGGACGACACGCTGGAAGCCCAGGTCACGGAGCCAGCGCACCTTCCCGGCGGTACGGTTATCCGTCTGTGTGGAGGCATGAAGGGCGATGGGTGGAAGGTCCATCCGCAGGACACCCATGTCTTGCACGAGGATGGCATCCACCCCTATCTCCTCCAGCTGGCGGATCAGTTGCTCCGTCTCCTCCAGCTCCTCGTCGTAGATGATGGTATTCACTGTGACATACACCCTCACGCCATACGGATGAGCATAGTCACAAAGTTGTCGGATATCCTCCACGCTATTGCCCGCAGCCACCCTTGCGCCAAAGCGCTGTGCACCGATATACACAGCATCAGCGCCATGGTCGACCGCCGCCATCCCACAGGCGAGGTTCTTTGCCGGTGCGAGCAGTTCGAGTGGTGTCATTCAATCTGATTGATATCGTATGGTGTCTCCTGATAGACGTAATAGTTGATCCAGTTACTATAGAGCAGGTTGGCATGGGCACGCCATGTCACCAGAGGCTCGTTGGCAGGATTATCGTCACGGTAGTAATTCCTCGGGAGCTCCACGTCATCACGGATATCCTTATCACGCTTATACTCCTTGTCGAGTGTGTTCGGCGCATACTCCAGGTGTCCCGTGATGAAGAACTCACGACCGTTGCGCGCCATCACCATCGACACGCCACAGTCCGGTGACTCAGCGATCAGTGTCAGTGCCGGATTGGCAAGGATATCCTCACGATGCAGTTCCGTATGGCGGCTATGCGGCATCTGGAACACATCGTCGAAGCCCCGGAAGATGGGTAGCTGGGGTTCCAACGGTATCTGTGGGAAGATACCGAACATCTTCTTCCGCAGCGGATATTTAGGGATTCCGTAATGGTAATAGAGTCCCGCCTGTGCCGCCCAACATATATATAAGGTACTCGTCACGTGCGTGCGCGCCCATGCGAAGATGTCCTTCATCTCATCCCAATAGGTCACCTCCTCGAAGTCGAGTGTCTCCACCGGTGCTCCCGTGATGATCATACCGTCATATTTCTCCTTGCGCATCTGCTCAAAGTCACGGTAGAACATCATCATGTGCTCGATAGGCGTGTTCTTCGGAGTATGGCTGCGGAGTTTCATGAAACTGATCTCCAGCTGCAGCGGGGTGTTAGACAGCAGACGGATGAGGTCGGTCTCTGTCGTGATCTTCAACGGCATGAGGTTGAGGATGACGATCTTCAACGGACGGATATCCTGCATGTGTGCGCGGGAGTCATCCATCACAAAGATATTCTCCTGCTTCAGCAGGTCGATAGCGGGTAATTTATCTGGTAGTCTTAAAGGCATAATTTATCACATTACAGAAAAAACACAAACAGAGACATTGTCGAAGCCTCCCTTCTCTATAGCAGCTTCACAAAGGCGGTTGGCGGAGACACCGTTTATCATCATCTGCTCGATAACGTCGTCGCTCACCATATCGCTCAACCCGTCGGAGCATACCATATAGACATCACCGTGACGGAAATCATCGGTGAACTCCACCATATCCATATAGGTATGCTTACAGCCGGCACCGATACAGTTGGTGATTATATTGGAATGACGCTTTTCACCCCGCAGGGTGTTCAGCGAGTGGTCAGTGGTGAGCTGAGCCAGTTTCCCGTCACGGAGGCGGTACAGACGACTGTCGCCGCAGTTGATCCAGAAATACTTCCCCTCATAATAGATGACAGCCACAAGTGTGGTACCCATCCCCTCCATGGAAGGGTCGGCATGTCCCTTGGAGGTGATGATCTTATGGATGGACTCAAGCCATACCTCCATGGTCTTATTCACCTCACTGACGGAGAGCCCTTTGGGCATGTCAGAGACAAAGAAGCGTAAGTTCTCAAGAGTATCGGCACTCGCCACCTCACCAGCCAGATGTCCCCCCATCCCGTCAGCCAAGGCAATGACGAAACGGTCGACATTCTCCGTCATGAACTCCGTCTGGTAAGCCTCACTACGTACAAACTTATCATAGGCGAAGACCATGTCCTCGTTATTATTTCTCACACATCCCACACGACTTGCCGCCGTAATGACGATTCTGCTCATATTACTTCTAAATACAATCCTTAATCCGTCTCAGGTCTGTCAGCTGACAGTAACCTGCAAGTTAATATTTGCCAAAGACACGATGTCACCGCTCTTGATAGACATGGGGATGTCTGGTAACAACTCACGGTCATTGAGCTTCGTGCCATTGGAGGAATGCTTGTCAATGATGCACCACCCGGAATCCGGCTTGTAGATCAGTTGCGCATGGGCACCCGACACAAACATATTACCCTCGAACATCTGCTGGTACGGTCCTTGTCTGCGTCCGATGATGGCACCATTGATACCTACCATACGGATGTTCAAGGAAGGATTGTACAGTGTCAGCGTGGGGATCCCCTGTATCTGGACATCAGGAGGAGGCGTTCCATGGTTCCGCTCTGACGCGAAGGTACGGCTGATATCCGCCGCGGTGGGATGGGCGCTCGCTACGCTGGCGCTCTCCGGTTCCGCACCTGGTGCCGCCATCAGACCGCCACAGAATGTACAACGCCGTCCTGTACCTACACGACCACAATTGGAGCAATATTGTAAAGCCTGACCACACTGGTCACAGTAGCATGACTGCTCTTCTATCTCCTCTCTACAACTTGGACATATAATCATAACTCATCCTTTATATCTTCCGGCATGATCATCTGGTAAGTCTCCTGTGTCACCTCACTCTGAGGCATTTCACTTACACGGACAGACAACTGCTGGATTGTTTCATCAAGCATGTTACGCATCTCACGGGCATTACCGAAGGAGTCGCTCTTGCTGACAACCTTACGGCAGATCAGATCCATCAACTTGAACTCTGCTGCGGGTGACAACGTGTAGTTGTCCTTCGACGCCATCTTCTTGTAAATGGCAAGCAGCTCGTCCTCGTTATAGTCCTCTATATGCATCTTATGGGTGAAGCGACTGGCAAGACCCGGGTTGACATTCATGAAGTCCTCCATCTCCTTCTGATAGCCGGCGGCGATGACCACGAACTTACCACGGTCATCCTCCATGCGCTTCATCAGGGTGTCGATGGCTTCCTTGCCATACTGGTCGTTCTCCGACGACAGGGTGTATGCCTCGTCGATGAACAGGATACCGCCCATCGCCTTGTCACACATGTTATTGACGATCTTCGGGGTCTCACCCATATACTTACCCACCAAAGTGGCACGACTTGCCTCGATGACACGACTGGTGGGCAGGATCTCCATACTCTGCAGCACCTCACCCATCTTACGGGCGATAGAGGTCTTACCCGTACCGGGATTACCCGTCAGGATGAAGTTCATCGCCATCTGCTGTACCTTACCGGCACCCATGGCGGCACGCTGCTTCATGAACATGCTCTGTACGGCGAGGCGACGGATCATGTTCTTGACAGAGCGCATACCAATGAACTCGTCGAGCTCGTTGAGCACCTCGTCGAGCGGACGTACCTTCTCGCTCTGCTGAACGGCGAGGTCCGCCTCCGTGATACGGTACATATCCTCGTCCTTGAAGTCGGGGTTGTTCACCTCCGCCATCAGGCGCTGACTCTGTTTCTCGACAGCGGCATCGAAGATGCGACGTGCCTCACGGGCATTACCGAAGTTCTTGTCACGACGCAGGTACAACTGTTCGAACTGGCGGTGTACCGCATCGCGGGTGGTGTCATCAACGGTGAAGTTCTTACCCTTGGCAAGATTGATGAATATCTGTGTCAACTCATCCGGGGTATAGTCGTCGAAATGTATCGTCTGTGTGAAGCGGCTCTTCAGTCCCGGGTTGGTATCGATAAAGTCGTGCATCTGGTCGGTGTAACCGGCAACGATACAGATGAACTTACCACGGTCGTCCTCCAGTCGCTTGAGCAACGTGTCAATAGCCTCACCTCCGAAGGAGTCGTTATCACCAGACTTCAAGGTATACGCCTCGTCGATGAACAACACGCCACCCATCGCAGAGTCTATCAACTGATTCGTCTTGATCGCTGTCTGTCCGGAGTAGCCGGATACGAGTTTGCTACGGTCACACTCCACCAGTTGTCCCCTGGAGAGGATACCTAGTGTACGGAACACATCCGCCATGATACGGGCGACCGTTGTCTTACCAGTACCGGGATTACCCGTGAAGACATAATGCTTTCCCTGGAACGTATTGGTCTCACCGCGACGTATCTGTAGGTTGAGGAAGGCGGCAAGGTTGGAAATCTCCTGCTTGACAGCCGCCAAGCCCACCATACCGTTGAGCTTCTCCAAGCACTCGGTATAGTCGACGGTCTTCGGAGCCTCGTACGGGATATCCTCCTGTGTGATGGTCATCAACTCCTCGTTGGTCTTCGTCGACATATCCTCCTTCTGCAGACGCTCCGCCTGCTTTGCCGTGATCTTGTCGAACAACTGGCGCATGGTACGTCCGTTGGCGAAGTCCTTGTCACGGGAGTCATACATCTCCTTGATCATCTTACGGGTCAGCTCCTCCGCGTCAGGTGCGAAGACATATTTCTTCGACGTGGCGAAGACCTGCATGATCTGGTACAGCTCGTCAGGATTATAGTCGTCGATATTCAGGAAGTAACTGAAACGGCTGCGCACACCGGGGTTGATACGGAACAGGTTCTCCATCTCCGTGCGGTAACCGGCGGCGATAACGACAAACTTGCCACGGTCGTCCTCCATGCGTTTCATCAACTGCTCCAGTGCCTGGGCACCCTGGTTGTCACGGTCACCACCCTGGCTGACAGGGGCAAGGGTATAAGCCTCATCCACGAAGAGGATACCGCCCATCGCCTTGTCACACAGACGGTCGACGACCTTAGGTGTCTCACCCTGATACGGGCTGACCATCTTGGCACGGTCGCACTCTACGACATGTCCGCTGTCCAGATAGCCGATCGCCTCCAATATCTCTCCCAGCTTACGGGCTATCGTTGTCTTACCCGTACCGGGATTACCTGTCAGGACGATATGGATACCAGCCTTCTGCTGCTCTCCCAGTCCGCGCTGGGCACGCTGCACACTGTTCTGTACCGAGTAGGCGATCTCACGGACCGCCTTCTTCACCTCGTCCATACCGATATACTGGTTCAGGTCACTGAGGATATCATCCAGGGTACGCTCCTCAGGCACATAACCACGGATATCCCCCTCCTCTATCATCGTGGCATCCGCACCCCTGCTGATAAATGACGTGAAGATATCCTCCGCCGTCTTCACGGCAAGGTGGCGGTAGCCAAATGTGTCGTCCTTGATCTTGACCTGATACTGGAAATAGCGTTCCAGTTTATGCTCTGCCTCAGGAGTATAGGCGGAAATACCATATTTGACGCGCAGCTCCTGTTTGCAGACATCACACAACTCCGAGAAACCGGGAGTCGGCAGTCGGAAGATATATTTGAAACGGTTCTGGGCGGCAGGGTTATTCACCAGGAAGTCATCCAGTCCCTTGGGTAAACCGGAGATGATGACGATAGGGTTATCGTCCCACTTATCCATCTCCACGAACAACTTATCGAGCGGGTTCACCTGGTTAGAATAACGGTCCGGCAACAGCTTCTGCACGTTATCAAAGAACAGGATACCGTCCTTTGCCTTCTTGATATTGTCGTCCCACTTGTCGACAAACCGCTGGTAATCGACAGCATCTACCATCGTCAGCTTCGGCTTGTCGATGATCTTATGCTGATAGAAATAATCCCTGATAATCTCCGACAGGGCGGTCTTACCCGTTCCCGTCTCACCGATGATAATGGCATTCACGCTCAGGCGCACCTTCATAATGTCCTTACGGGAATGGAGATAGGTATAGGTATCGACAACAGTCTTGAGCTGTTTCTTTACATCATCAAGACCTACCAACTGGTCAAGAACGTTCTGGGAGATCAGGGGTTTACCACACCACTTACAGAACTTCGCTATCGAACGGTTTTCTTTATGACAATGCTCACAAACCATAATTATTCCACGTCCTTTTGTATTTGTTTAACCACAGCCGACGGTTTCAGTTTCCAGCTATCCAGATTCGGATTATTCACATTCAACAGATTGCGACTGAATAACACTAACTCCATCAACATTATTCCCACTAGTGCCGACCATAAGATATAGTGCATCACGGACTCCCCACTCAAGGAGCGCACCTGATTGGTCACGTCATCTAACAGGCCGAAGTTGGAACCTTTGAACTTGAACTTCTTTTCCTTGAAAGTATAGTATAATGGTTCTAACAGGGAAGACTTGATATCATCATCCATCACCTCAGAGATCAGGAGATTCTCACTATTGGTGTCGGCACGGAAGTCCGTGAAATGACAGATCGCCATATAAACAAGTGTAATGAGAATAATGACCGGTATGAAGAGACTCGGTGAGGAGTTGTTGACATATCTTAATATGATCACAGGGATATAGGAGGAAAGGATTCCCAACAGACCCCACAAGCATGAGAAGACAAATCCATATCCTTTAAAAAAGGCACGTGTACCTATTATAATTGCCGACATACCACCAAGAGGCAATACGATGGCCATCCCCGGGTGATCCAGCAGATACTCACGGCTGTTAACACCGAAGAGCAGGACGAAGAGTATCCAGACACCACATAACGAATAGAAGACCATACGCCATGTCTTTTCCTTATTCTTCGCCTTAAAGAAACGCTGCCGTACCTCTGTGTACTTGGCTGCCGTCTCCTCCTTGGCAGTGCCGAAACGCTTAAAGTAAGGCTGGTTGGGGTCTATCTCTCCCAGCATCAGGATCCAACGCTCCAGACAACGCTCATAGGAATAAGCCTCACTGAAGTCTTTCTCAGGATCCTCATGGTAGAAGATGGAGAGCCACTGTTTCAAGGCGCCCCGCTTCAACTCCTGGACCATCTCCGGGCGATGACCGATCTTGTCGATATTCAGTCCCTCAGTCAGTTCCATGCCGTCATCCAGCATATAGGTGGGACGGGCACCAAGGATACGGCAGAAGCGATATGCCGCCGTCCGTAAGTCATAGACACCCAGGCGCTCGGTATTCTCCGCGCTCTTCAGGTCAAAGCAGGCACGTGCCTGGTTCAGTTGCTCATACCATCCATGCAACTGGGCGAAATAAGCGAAGCGTCCATTCGGGTCGGAGAAGTCCTTGATGACCTCGTTGAACTCCTTCTCGCTTAAATGCTGCCACTGCTGCATCTGCTGTGCCAGCAACGCGCCGACACGATATGGTGTGTCTGCCTCCTGTAAGTCGAAAGCAGCGTCACGGTCGATGTTATACAGTACCTTATACCCCAACGAGCGGGAAGGTTTCTGTCCATTTGTCAGGATACGTAACGCCTCACACGCCATACGGTCCTCATGGCAATACATCCACGACAACAGTCTGCCGTCGCTCAAGGATATCCATGCGTCCTCAGAGCAGTCCTCATAGCCGAAGGAATGGACGATCTCCTGTAAGGTGGCGGAAGGATACTGGTTCAGGAAAGGGATATCCTTGTCAAACTCATAGACCGTGCGCATGATGGCGACACGTCCGTCGAAATCTTTCTCGGAGAAATAAGAGCGGAGCCTGTCCACATTTGCCTTGGAGTGTGACTCCAGATAGAGGAATAACGTATCATTGGGATTCCTCAGCGCGATGGAGTACTCTTCCTGGTAGCTTAACACAGAAATGCTGACGCTATGCAGGTCATCGCAGAGGTTGCCGTGCAGGTCACGGTAAGGATAGGTAGGCTCCATCACATACACCGCCGCCATCAGTCCCGCATGCTGGTCAGCAGGATAGCGGTTGACGACGATGTCCTTGACAACGGAACTGAGCTTCACGTTACCACATTGCTCCAGCCAACCGGCGATCCTGCCATTATACAAATAATTGATGGCGAGACGCTCGTTGTCCAATAGCAAGGGTATCAACTCATGGACGTTATCGGCGACGAGGTTCTTCTCCGGGTCGACGATAAAGCTGCGGTATTTCAGGATCGGTGAGGAGATATCCACTTCCACGTCCTCACCCAAGAACCAGCGCTCCACCTCGTCATATTTCCATCGTTTCTGGGGATTGACAGAGGTGAGACCCTGTATCAGCATCTTCACCCGGTCAGGCAACTCGTTGATGCGGGGCAGACGACCCTCGTTCTTCTTGCGCATCATCACCCGCTCATTCTGGCTCAACGGATTCTCACCCAGCCAAAGTGTCATCAGCGTAATACCCAAAGAATAGAAATCCACGGAGGGTGTTATCTCCACCTCACCGTCAATGACATCATTGTACATCTCCGGAGCCGCATAGACCGGTGTGCGAGCCTGTGTCGTCTTGTGGACGCGCTCGTCATCCTCCAGCACGCTGGAGATACCGAAGTCTCCCAACACGATCTCCTGATGCTTCTCGTCACGGAAGAAGAAGTTGCCTGGTTTGATGTCTTTATGGATGATATTACTGTTATGGCAGTAGGCAAGAGTGGCGGCAGCCTGCAGGGCGATACGCCGGAACTGGTTAAAGTCACCGTCCAGGTCATAGCCTGCGAGGGTGCCTCCCTCCAGGTACTCCATCAACTCATAGTCACGGTTCTTGCCATCCACATACGTCTTACCATAGTCGTAGATTTTCACGATGGTCTCCATGCCGAAGCTCTGGATGATACGCAACAAGGTCTTCTTGATGGTGAAGTTCGGATAGTAGATCTTCAACACCATCCGCACCTGGTCACACTCTACCAGGAACACTTGTGCCTCACCTGAATTATCACTCAGGCATTTGAGGTTATGATAGACTTTCCCTTTAATAACAAAGTCACCAGCATCATTCGAAGAAGAAGAGGAAGGCTTACTTCTACCAGGAATATAAGTAGAATCCCCCGCCTTTGCCCCGGCTATGGGAGCCACTCGGACTGTCGAAGGCTGCTGCTCTGGAGTTCTTATGGTTTGATCCATTATTTATCGTCTTTAATTTCCGCAGTACTATTCTTTCCTAACACGACCCATTTCCCACCGAGATGAGGCTTGGCACAACCGCACGGACTGCTATGCAAGGCATGTTTGAAATTACATACCCAGGCAAGACGGACGCCCATCGGTTTGCTCGCCATCGCATAGTTACGTGCCTGTACCGGTGAGGATGTGGGGGGAACCGCCAACTTATCGAGGATAGCGGAGAGCTTCTTGATCTTCTCTGACTTTTGCTCCTCCAGCTCCTCTTTCGTCATACGTTTTGTCACCACTTTGGGAATGACCGGGTTCTCCACTCCGGCGTCCTTTGCCAACAACGTCAGCATCCGCTCTCGCAACTTCATATTCATCTGCTCGCGGACGACATCACGCTCTGAGTTGTATGGCAAAGAGCCCTCCAGACGGGAATACTCCTGTACGACATCCATCAGTTCCTTGTAGTCAGGGTTCTTCTGTAACTCCTTCACCAACTCTTTCGCCTCTGCCGTCAGAGCGGTACCGCACTGCTTGCAGAACGCGAAGTCGTTCATCGTATGGCAGATAGGACACACCAGACCGCCGCGAGGACTTCCGCATTCCGGGCAGTATGCCTCGTTACCTCTCAGGTGAGCCCCGCAATAGGAACAAATGTCTTTACGGATGTAATGATGACAGGTCTCACAGAAATCCGCGTCAGGGTCTACCTCTGAGCCACAGAAGGGACAGGACATCTTGCTGATAGGCTGTCCGCACTGGGCACAGAACATGGCCTCCGGCTCATTGATGGCACCACAGAATGGACATTTCTTACCGATTGCCTGCTGTTGTTGCTGCTGTTGTTGCATTAACGGTTGCTGAGAGTCGTCTTCCCTCTCCCGCACTCTTTCACGGGCAATCTCCTGGGGACGTACCGTACGCTGTGTCCTCTCAGTATCTTGGGGGTTATCGTTTATCATTTTTAGGATAGCATTAATTAAGTTAGATGCAAAGATAGTAATTATTTCTTAAATCAAACAAAAAACCGCCGTAAATTTACATTTACGACGGCATTTTTCTTCATTTTGGCTATATTTTACCACAAAGAAAGGCGTTTTTCCTTAGGAACATACATTTTATCGCCCTCTTTGATACCAAATGCCTCATACCACATATCGACATGCGGAAGGGCTCCGTTGACACGCCAACGTCCCAGTGAGTGAGGGTCGCTCTTGGTACGGTTACGGATCTCCGCCTCAGTGATGTTACCTGCCCATACACCGGCATAGGCAAGGAAGAAACGCTGATCTGCGGTCAGACCGTCAATCACGGGAAGTGAACTATATTTCGTAGCGTTCTTATAGGCATACCATGCCACCTGTAGACCACCATGGTCGGCAAGGTTCTCACCCAATGTCAGGCGACCATTGGCATTCAAGTCGGGCAACACCTTGATGGCGGAGAAGAAGTCCGCATACTTATCCGTACGCTCCGTAAAGTTTTTTCCATCCATTTCCGTCCACCAGTCATGCATATTCCCGTCCTTGTCATAGCGACGACCCTGATCGTCAAACCCATGGGTCATCTCATGACCGATCACGACACCGATCGCACCATAGTTGAAGGCATCATCGGCAGTGGGGTCAAAGAAGGGCACTTGCAGGATTCCTGCAGGGAAGCAAATCTCATTGGTAGTAGGATTATAGTACGCATTGACCGTCTGTGGTGTCATGTGCCAGTCTTCACGGTCAACAGGCTTACCTGCCGTATGGGCAATATGCCACTTGTTCCAAAAGCGACTACACTCCTGCATGTTGTCATAGTAAGATTTTTTCGCATCTATCCTCAAGTCTGACAAATCCGTCCAGCGGTCGGGATATCCGATCTTCACATAGAAAGTATTCAACTTCAACAGGGCATTGACCTTCGTCGAGTCATCCATCCACTCCTGGGCAGCAATACGCTCGCCTAAGGCGATACGGAGATTCTCCACCAGGGTCTTCATACGCTCCTTGGAAGAGGCTGGGAAATATTTCTCCACATAGATCTTACCCAGCGCCTCACCCATCACACCTTGCACCTGGTTGGTGGAGCGACGCCACAGAGGATGGTCCTCTTTCCTACCCGACATCACCTTGCCGAAGAAGTCGAAATGTGCCGCGCGCACCGCGTCATTCAGATACCCTGCGGCGGAACAGATGACACCCCACTCCATATAGTCACGGTACTCTGCCGGCGACATCTTACCGAAAAGCTGGTCAGCGCCACTCATGAAGGCTGGCTGTCCGACAATCATCTCCTGGATATACTGGCTGGCAATACCTTTGGCATTCATCTGCCTCTCCAGCTGGAAGTGTGGATACTTGCCGTCAAACTCCTTCAGGGTCATCTTATTGTAGTTTGCGATGGGGTCACGCAACTCGGTACGTGACTTCGAGACCTTCGCCAAGGCGAGTTCTACAGCGAAGATGTTCCTCATCTTCTTCTCGGCAGCCGCCTTCTTGAAACCGAAGAGCTGGAACATACGGACAATATGTCTCTTATAGCTCTCACGGATCTTCGTCGTAGCCTCATCTGTCTCCAGATAGTAGTCTTTCTGTCCCAGTGTCAACCCTCCCTGATTGATGTTCAGGATGTTTCGGATGGCATTCTTGTCATCGGCACCTATATAGGCACGGAAGAACTCCGAGTCGCCGTAAGGCATCATCTCCAACTGGATGTCGAAAAGCTGGGCGGTCGTCTTGGCACTCTCCATCTTCTGGATCAGTCCCATCACCGGGGTCAGACCGTCCTGCTCACGACGTGCCGAGTCCATGGCAAGCTTATACAAGTCACTCAGTTTCTGCTCCACGCTACCCTGTGGGTAGGTCTTCTCCTGTAACTCTTTCAAGATCACATTGATACGCTTGTTATTATCTTCCGCCAGACGGTCGAAACTACCATAACGAGAATAAGCGGCAGGCAGCGGGTTCTTCTGCATCCATCCGCCACAAGCGTAATCGTAAAAGTCCTCACCAGGCTTTACCTGCTGGTTGAGGTCTGTCAGGTCAATCCCCGACCTCTGTGCCGCCTGCGCCATAGATGCAGTCGACAACGATGACAAGGCAATCATCATGAAAAATCCTTTAATGTTCATTTCTTTTTTATGTTAGTTGTTCTAGTTCTTCCGAGAGTTTTTCCCAGCGCTCCACTTCCTCGTCCACGGCTTTCTTGATAGAGGTGTACTCTGTGACCAGTTCCATATTCGAGGCATTGACAGGATCCATCAACAGGGCGTCCAGCTCTTTCAACCGCCGCTCCATATCACTGATCTTACGCTCCGACTCTTCCACGGCACGCTCTGCCTTGCGAAGACGCTTCTGTTGCTCCTTATGCTCAACGTAATTGTTTTTCTGAGTACTCGGAGAACTCAGAGAACTCGGAGAGCTCGGAGTTCTCTGAAGTTCCGACAGTTCACTGATCTGTTTCGTCCGCAAGAAGTCGTAGATACCACCTAGATGCTCTCTCACCTTGCCCCCTCCGAACTCATAGACTTTCGTCACCAGACCGTCCAAGAACTCACGGTCATGGCTGACAATAATGGCGGTACCGTCGAATGCCTTGATGGCTTCTTTGAGCACATCCTTGGAAGGCATGTCGAGATGGTTGGTGGGCTCGTCGAGTATCAACAGATTGACAGGTTCCAATAGCAAACGGATCATCGCCAAGCGACTTCGTTCGCCACCACTAAGCACTTTCACCTTCTTGTCGGAGGCTTCCCCTCCAAACATAAAGGCACCTAATATATCATTGATTCTCAGACGGATATCGCCTTTCGCTACATTATCTATTGTCTGGAATACCGTCAATGACTCATCCAACAGCTGTGCCTGATTCTGGGCAAAATAACCGATCTGGATATTATGCCCGACTTTCAGGTTTCCATCAAACGGGATCTCTCCCATGATACATTTCACCAGGGTCGACTTTCCCTCACCGTTCTTTCCCACAAAGGCGACTTTCTCACCTCGTTTGATGGTCATATCGACCTGCGAGAACACCGTATGCTCACCATAGGCCTTTCTGACGCCCTCGCATATCACAGGATAGTCACCACTGCGCAGACAGGGCGGGAACTTCAGGTGCATGGCGGCATTATCAACCTCATCCACCTCTATCGGTACGATCTTCTCCAGTTGTTTGATTTTCTGCTGTACCTGCACAGCCTTGGTTGCCTGATAACGGAAACGCTCTATAAACTGGCGCATATCCGCAATCTCCTTCTGCTGATTCTCGTAGGCACGCAGCTGTTGCTCCCGACGCTCTTTGCGAAGCACCACATACTCGTCGTATTTTACCCTATAGTCAATAATATGTCCACATGAGATCTCCAGCGTCCTGTTCGACACGTGATTGATGAACGCACGGTCGTGACTGACCAGCACCACCGCCTTGGCACTCTGCGCCAGGAACTGCTCCAGCCATTGTATCGACTCAATATCCAGATGGTTGGTCGGCTCGTCAAGCAACAACACATCAGGTTTCTGCAACAAGATCTTCGCCAGTTCGATACGCATACGCCACCCTCCGGAGAACTCACTCGTAGGACGTTCAAAATCCGTACGGACAAAACCAAGTCCTATCAGTGTGCGCTCGATTTCCGCCTCGCAATTCTCCGCCCCCATCATCATGTAACGGTCATGCTCCTGGGTAAAGCGTTCCACGAGGGAAAGATAACTATCACTCTCATAATCAGTACGTTCTGACAGTTCTTGATTCATTCTGTCAATTCGTTCTTTCAACGCATGAACATGTGAGAATGCTTTCTGAGCCTCTTCCCGGACAGTGGTGTCATCTTGCAATATCATGACCTGCGGAAGATAACCGATGGTTGTGTCATTCGGTATACTGACCACCCCACCGGTTGGCTGCTGCATACCACACAGGATTTTCAATAATGTGGATTTCCCTGCCCCGTTCTTACCCACCAAGGCAATACGGTCACGATCGTTCACCACAAAACTCGCATTGGTGAACAATGGCTTAGCACTGAATTCCACACTTAGTCCTTCTACGGAAATCATCTTTTTCAATTTGGCATGCAAAGATAGTATAAATCCACTAAAATGCAAAATAAATTAATATTTATTAGAGAGAGGAGGAAAGCCTTTCTCGTTTTTTTTACGTACTTTTGTGGCATCAAACATCATGACATGGAACATTTGAGGATATTCACCCAACTGATAGCCAACGAGCTGCATCTCCAAGAGCATGCCGTTGAGAACACCCTTAAACTGCTGGACGAGGGATGTACCATACCTTTTATCTCCCGTTACCGCAAAGAACGGACGGGAGGACTCGATGAAGTTCAGATAACCGCTATTAGCAACCGTTGCGAACAGTTGCAGGAGATTGCCAAACGGAAGGAGACAGTCATCAAGACCATCACCGAACTGGAAAAGATGACCCCAGAGTTGCAGAAACGCATCAACGACTGTTGGGAAGCAACGGTATTGGAGGACATCTACCTACCCTATAAGCCTAAGCGGCGTACCCGTGCTCAAGTGGCAAGGGAACAAGGCCTAGAGCCGCTTGCCACCCTCCTCATGCTCCAACGGGAGCCTCATCCAGAACAGGCTGCCAAGCGTTTCGTCAGAGGTGACATTACCGATATCGCCTCTGCTCTCCATGGTGCCCAGGACATCATCGCCGAACAGGTCAGCGAGGAAGAGGGATCCCGTAACCAGATCCGTGCCGCTTTCCGCCGTGAGGCATTCATCGTATCGAAAGTCGTCAAAGCGAAGAAAGATACGGATGAGGCAGCGAAATATGCTGACTATTTCGACTGGGAAGAGCCTTTGAGACGCTGTTCCTCCCACCGGTTGCTCGCCATGCGCCGTGGTGAGAACGAAGGTATCCTGCGGGTCAGTATTACGATTGACGATGAGGAGGCTGTCAACAGACTGCAACGCCATTATGTGCATGGCAACGGTGCATGTCAACGACTCGTTGCCGAAGCAGTGGAGGACAGTTATAAGCGTCTGCTATACCCCTCTATTGAGACGGAATTTGCCAATATCAGCAAGGAGAAAGCCGATGAGGAAGCGATTAACGTCTTCACAGAGAACCTGCGCCAACTGCTGCTAGGTGCTCCTTTAGGACAGAAAAGGGTCATGGGTATCGACCCTGGCTTCCGCACAGGATGTAAGGTCGTGTGTCTGGACGCACAGGGCAATCTGCTGCATCACGAGGCAATCTTCCCCCATCCGCCTGTCAATCACCGCATGCAGGCTACCGTCCATGTCCAGCAGATGATAACAGACTATCATATTGAGGCAATAGCCATCGGCAACGGTACGGCAAGCCGGGAGACAAAAGAGTTCGTAGAAGATTGCATTCAATCACTCCCCTCGCTTTTTGGAGAGGGGTCGGGGGTGAGGCTTTTCGTTGTCAGCGAGGATGGTGCCTCCGTCTATTCCGCTTCCAAGGTTGCCCGTGAGGAGTTTCCCGACGAGGATGTCACAGTACGCGGTGCCGTCAGCATCGGCAGACGACTGATGGATCCTTTGGCGGAACTGGTGAAGATTGATCCGAAGAGTATCGGTGTGGGACAATACCAACATGATGTGGATCAGACAAAGCTCAAGCACTCCCTCGACCAGACGGTGGTGAGTTGTGTGAACTTAGTGGGTGTCAACCTCAATACGGCATCACAACATTTGCTGATGTACGTCAGCGGTTTAGGTCCGACACTGGCGAAGAATATCGTGGACTACCGCAAAGAGAACGGAGCGTTCGCCAGTCGTGCGCAACTGAAGAAGGTACCTCGTCTCGGTCCTGCCGCCTTTCAGCAGTGTGCGGGTTTCCTGCGCATCCCTCAGGCGAGGAACCCCCTTGACAACAGTGCCGTCCACCCTGAGAGCTACGGTATCGTCGAGCAGATGGCTAAGGATCAGCACTGCACCGTCATCGACCTTATCAATGACAAAGAGAAACGTGACGCAATTGATATCAGGCACTATGTGACGACAGAGACAGGTCTCCCTACCCTCACTGATATCATGAGAGAATTGGAGAAGCCTGGTCGTGACCCTCGGGAACAGATAGAGGAGTTTGAGTTCGACCCGAATATCCAGACCGTCGAGGACCTGCAGGAAGGGATGGAACTGCCAGGCATCGTGACGAATATCACCAACTTCGGTGCCTTCGTGGATATCGGTGTCCATCAGGACGGACTGGTACACATCTCCCAACTTGCCGACAAGTATGTCAGTGACCCGACGAAAGTGGTACGCCTCCACCAGCATGTGAGAGTAAGGGTCATCGGCATAGACCTCCGCCGTAACCGCATCTCACTCAGTATGAAGGGAATGGGCAACAAATAGCGATATACCAAACATTAGGTAGATGGAATAACCGAAAAGCGGTATTGTACACCTCCTATATTCACCTTACCTTTGCACCGACAAACTAAATGAGACAAAAGTATGGTGAATTTTATCTTGGCAGACAATCAGGAGCTTACTGCTTTCGCCCTGAGGACCCTTATCCGAGAACTTGAGAGTGCGACCATCCATGTTGCTGTCAACAAGGATCAGCTAATCAGTCAGTTACAGAAAGAGGAGAAGAGTATCGTCGTGCTCGACTATACCTTATATGATATTCAGGACGAGGAACAACTTCTCGTTATTATCGAGCGTTTCCCACGTACTCAATGGATCATGGTGAGCGATGATCTGACCATTCAGGTCATGCGCAAACTGGTTTATACCGTACGTAATGTGAGTATCGTATTCAAAGACTCCCCTTTCAAATTGTTCCGCCATGCCATTGATTATGCCACACGCGGCGATCGTTACCTCTGCCAGCGTGCCGCAGAGGTACTGATCTGTCAACAAGCTGACGAAGAACAACGTCCGAAGGTACTGACGGAAACGGAGATTGAGATCCTGCGTGGTGTGGCACAGGGGAAGACGACCAAGGAGATTGCCTATGAGCGCTATTCCAGTATCCACACCGTAAACACCCATAAAAAGAACATATTCAGGAAACTACAGGTGAATACTGCTCACGAAGCTATTAAATATGCTTTCCGCGCCGGACTGGTAGATCCTTCTGAATTCTATATTTAAATAATTATGAAGAAACAGACTATTGCTATTGACACACCCTATGTACGTCCCGATGCCTATGGCTCGCTGGCCGTACCCATATATAATAATGTTGCGTTTGAATTTGGTGATGCCGCGGAGATGGCAGATGCCTTCTGCAATCGCATCAAAGCTCCCGACTATGCCAGAGTGGAGAATCCTACCGTGACCAACCTGGAACAGCGTGTACGGTTGCTGACGAATGCTGCTCATGTGACTGCCTTTAACTCTGGCATGGCGGCTATCAGCAACACGCTCCTTGCCGTTGCCTCACAGGGCAAGAATATCGTGACCTCACATCATCTCTTTGGTAATACACTTGCCTTAGTATCTAACACCCTATTGCGTTTTGGCGTGAAACCTCGTTTACGAGACTTGACCGACCTGCAAGCTGTAGAGGACGCTATTGACGAGCATACTTGTTGTGTGTTCCTGGAGATTGTCACTAATCCGCAATTGGAGGTTGCCGACCTTCACGCTATTGCGGAGATCGCCCATCAGAAAGGTGTTCCTCTGATCGTCGACTCGACTGTGATTCCCTTCACAGAGACACATCTGAGGGAGCTGGGTGTGGATGTTGAGGTAGTGTCAAGTACCAAATACCTCTCCGGGGGTGGTACGTCATTGGGTGGATTAGTCATCGATTATGGTACCTTCCCTCTGATTAACCAACGCATCAAATACGAGCTGCTATTTAATCTCGGTGCCTATATGACATCACAGGCAGCTTATCTTCAGACCTTAGGACTGGAAACCCTGGATGTACGCTATCAGCGGCAGGCTGCCAACGCCCTCCAGTTGGCTGAAGGGTTGAGGGAACTGGGTATGATACAGCACGTCAACTATATCGGACTGGAGGATAACCCTTTTCATGAGCTTTCGCAACGACAGTTCGGCAAGACGGCAGGGGCAATGCTGACTATCGATCTGGCAAGCAAGGAAACGTGCTTCCGGTTCCTCAACCGCCTGAGACTCATCCATCGTGCCACCAATCTCTTCGACAACCGTACGTTGGCTATTCATCCGGCAAGCACGATTTTCGGTCTCTTCCCCGAACAACAGCTAGAAAAGATGAATGTACGACAGACCACGATCCGTCTGTCAGTAGGACTGGAGGCTGTAGAAGATTTATTGGAAGACTTACAACAAGCTTTAGAAGATGACTTATAGTTTTGACAAAATCATAGACCGCAGAGGCAGTAACGACCTGAAACACAGCGTTCTTCAGGAGCGTTACGGACGGGATGACCTGTTACCGTTATGGGTTGCCGACATGGATTTCGAGACACCACCGTTCATCACAGAGGCATTACGCCAACGACTCGACCACTCTTTATTCGGCTATACCGTAGTCCCTGAAGAACTTTGGTCCACCATTATCCAATGGGGTCGTGACCATCACCAATGGGAGGTACGACGGGAGTGGCTGACCTATATCCCAGGTATCGTAAAAGGAATTGGCATGGCAGTCAACGTCTTCTCACAAGAAGGTGATAAAGTCATCATCCAACCACCAGTCTATCACCCATTCCGACTCACCCCACAGGGAAATAAACGAGAAGTTGTCTATAACCCATTAAAACAACTGTCTGATGGTTATTACGAGATGGATTTCGACCAATTGGAACAAGTAACTGATGAGCATTGCAAATTGTTGATACTGAGCAATCCGCATAATCCCGCTGGTATCTGCTGGAAACAAGAAACACTACAACGTCTTGCCCACTTCTGTCATGAGCATCACATCCTCGTCTTATCCGATGAGATACATAGTGACATGGCACTCTTTGGTCATCGTCATGTACCTTTTGCCACCGTCAGCGAGGAGGCAGCACAGTGCAGTATCACCTTTGGTGCCCCTTCTAAAACCTTTAATATCGCAGGAATCGTCAGCAGTTATGCCATCGTTCCTAATGACAGCATACGCAGGCGTTTCTACACGTGGTTAGAGGCTAACGAGTTCAACGATCCTCCATTGTTCTCACCCATCGCCACCATCGCCGCTTATCAACAGGGCGAGACTTGGCTCAAGGAGATGCTTGACTACGTGGAAGGGAACATCCGATTCTTGGAAGACTTCTTCCAGCAACATCTTCCCAAAATAAAACCCCTTCGTCCACAAGCCTCTTTCCTTGTATGGCTCGATTGCCGCGGATTGGGATTTACTCACGAACAACTCATTGACCTCTTTGTCAACAAAGCACACCTAGCACTAAATGATGGTGAGATGTTCGGGGCAGGTGGCGAGGGTTTTATGCGTATGAATGTCGGTACTCCCAGAAGTGTTCTTCTTCAGGCTTTATTACAACTGAAAGAAGCAACATCTTGAATGACCAGTCCTGCAAGGGTCATCCCAAAGATTGCAGTAATATGTACAAGGGAGCCCTTGACTTGGAGTTGAGAGTTAAAGACCTCATCACTGAAGACACACTGGAACTTGTGCCTGGGAAATCGTTTCTCTTTCTTGAAGCGGTTTCTCAATGCACGCGCCAGAGGGTCTCCTTTCACCTTCCAAAACTCTGCTACTTGTATCTTTGTAGGATCGAGTTTCAATGCCGCACCCATTGATGAAAAGAACTTTGCCTTTGTCTGACAGGCTAGTTCTATCAATAATGCCTTATCTTTCAACGAGTCAATGGCATCGATGATATAGTCATAGGTCTCAAGATGAAACGCTGCAGCCGTCTCTTCCGTGAATGTCTTCTGAAGGGCGGTGATCTCCGCATCAGGATTGATGGCAAGCAACCGCTCTTTCAATGCCGCCACCTTCACCTGTCCCACTGTCTTGGTGGTCGCCATTAGTTGCCGGTTGACATTGGTCACATCCACACTGTCGAAGTCCACGATAGTCAAATGTTTTAGTCCTGTGCGTACCAATGCCTCAGCACACCAAGAGCCCACACCCCCTACACCAAAGAGGATGACACGCTGTTCGAGGAGACGCTCCATACCGTCTGCACCCAACAACGCCTCAGCACGTTGAAAGATTGGTTTTGTCATAAAGAGCAGACCCTCGTCTCCGTTTATTAATAATAGGTGATTATTCTTTCCTGGATATAGTATTCCTTACTATAGTCCTTCGGAGGATTCTCATTACCCTCGTATTCCTCCGTCGTTTGCATAATATCGAAATACATCTCACGTGCCGTCCAGTTTCCTTGTTCATCAAACTTCGTATATCGGTAATGGATGTCTGTCTTATAGATATCGGCACAAGCCAGTCCATCGATATGCACGCTGCTGGGATATAGCTTCCCGTCTTGATAAGTGAGACCGTAGTTCTCACCTTCCTCCCATCCACCCCATTCAATCGTGGTGATACGACCCTCTTTGTCGTAAGAGAACTCGTAGCTATATCCTTCCCAGTGATTCTCATTTTCCCGGTTAGTATAACTGATCACACGTCCATCCTTGTCACGGTTCATCTGTGATGCCTTGGAGCGTCCCTTGATAAACTTCCCGTCAGCATCATAGACATAAGGGTTCGCATAAGGATCAAGCGTCACGCGTCCTTTCTCGTCGAAAGTGGCGAGACTGTCTGTCCTGTTAGAGATGATTCCCTTGACCAGCTTGTCGCCCTCAAGGTTAGCCATGTAGGTTGTTGTCACTACCTTTGCCACACATCCATAAAGACCAAAGGACCTGGCGTCTGTGGTGTTATAATCCAATTCAGCTTTCTTCTCCTCCACGATAGTCACTGTACTATCAGCAGGCTCTTCTGCACCAGTCGGCTTATTGCCTTGTTTGCATGAGCTCATTGTCAATGTGATGACAAAGACAATGGCTATACCACATAGGATATGTATATACTCTTTCACCCTTAAATACTCAATTCATCAAGCACATTGATAAGACGCTTGTCAAAGCGTTTGTCTGTACGGATACATTCCGTGAAAGGCACATAGACAATCTCATTCATACGGTAGCCCACCATAACATTACGCTGTCCTTGTTTGATCGCCTCAATAGCTCCTACGCCCATACAACTAGCCAGAATACGGTCGCGGGCAGAAGGGCTTCCTCCACGTTGCAAGTGTCCTAGGATAGAGACACGTACATCGAACTCAGGGAACTCGTGTTTTACACGGTCTGCGTAGTAAAGGGCACCACATTTGGGACTCTCAGAGACGATGACGATACATGACTTCTTTGACTTGCGGATGCCACGCCCCATGAAGGCTGCCAACTGGTCGACATCAGTTGCTTCCTCTGGTACGATCGCTGCCTCAGCGCCACAGGCGATGGCACAATTCTGAGCCAGAAAACCAGCGTCACGTCCCATAACCTCTATGAAGAAGATGCGCTCATGCGAGTTGGCGGTGTCACGAATACGGTCCACACACTCCATGATAGTGTTCATCGTCGTATCATAACCAATAGTAGCATCGGTGCCGTACAGGTCATTATCGATGGTTCCTGGCAGACCGATGACGGGGAAGTCAAACTCAATACCGAAGTTCCAGGCTCCGGTCAGCGAACCGTTGCCGCCAATCACCACCAATGCGTCAATGCCCTGCTGTTGACAAGTCTCATAAGCCTTCTGCCTACCCTCTGGGGTCATAAACTCCTTGCTCCGGGCTGTCTTCAGGATAGTACCACCTTTGGTGATGATACCACTGACATTCTCTGTAGTGAAATCTTTGACCTCACCCTTGATAAGACCGTCAAAGCCTCGATAGATACCTTTAATGTTAAAACAATTATAAATACCTGATCGTGTCACGGCGCGAATAGCTGCATTCATACCAGGGGCATCACCTCCTGATGTCAGAATTCCAATAGTCTTAATCTTACCCATAGTCTTAAAAGTTTAATTGGTTATGTTGCAAAATTACATAGAATTTAGCAAACTACCAAATTTTTTTATCCCTTCTTCACTTAACATTTCATGTTTACAAGCATTCTCCATAACGATCAAATCATCTGTCATACCAAACTTATGGTATATGAAAATGCCATTTAAAGGGTATTGCGAGAGTGTAGATTTCACCGTACCTTTGCAGTGTCAAAAAGACATAGTAACAAACAAATAAAAAACGTAAGAGTTATGAAAACAATGATGATGAAACGAATGTGTTGCTGTTGTTGTAGCAGCATGCGCATGATGAGGAATGACAAGGAGGGAAGAGACCAACACATTATTAATATATATAAAGAACGACAAAAACATGAGAAAATCAGTATTCACCATAGCATTGCTCTTAGGGCTGCAAGCTAGTCAGACAGTAGGAGCACAGAACGAGCAGGTAACCCTTCGCGTACAGAATTCCGTACGACCATTAGTAGAGAAATGGGTTACCGAGTATACTAAAACCAACCATGACGCCACTTTCCAAATCGTTTCAGGGAAAGCAACCAACACAGAACATCAGATATCATTTGTGACAGAGCAGGATGCTGACGCTGTATTTTTTGCGCGTTATGCTGTGCTGCCCGTCACCGTAAAGGAATCAGAGGCTTTTCAATTATTGAGCAACAAGCGTCTGAATGCCAAGAAGCTGAAGAGTCTCTTCTTCGTGAAGGATGAGTTTGACGATGACACGAAGGAGAGCAAAGTAGAGAAATCGCTTCATATCTACACAGGTAATAGCCAGCAGTCTGCCTCCCGTGTCTGGGCAGACAATTTTAAGCAGGAGACGAGTAATTATAAAGGTAAGAAGATCTCTGGGGATGATAGTTTTTTGAATACAGCAATCAGTCGTGACCCATTAGGTATTGCCATCAACTCACTTTCCAACATTTTCGACTTACAGAGTCGCCAATTACGCAGCAACCTTTCCATCATCCCCCTCGACATCGATAAGCATGGTGAGCAGGTATTGGACGAAGCTCGTCTTGACGACATCATCCTTCTATTGGAGCAACAACAGTTTGCGGAGATTCCAACAGGTAAAATCGGATTAGAGTACAATCATCACGATAGCCAGTTGAGCAAATTTGTCCGCTGGATATTGACTGACGGCAACAAATACGTCCATGAGTACGGTTTGTTACAGCTTCCACAGAAGGAACTGACAGCACAAATACGTCGTACTGAGCAACAAGACTTGGCACAGAAGTAAATCAAAAAAGGTAAAAAGATGAAAACAAGATTAGTACTATTACTGATAGTGCTGGCTACGGTATTGCCGTCAGTCGCACAGACCACCATCACGGGACATATTTCGGATGCTCGTACAGGAGAGTCATTGATTGGAGCTTCTGTGGTTCCCAAGTCGAGCAAGGAGTTAGGTGCCGTAACAGATATAGACGGAAACTTCACATTGGTGACCAACGTAGAGTTGCCCCTTACCCTTAGTGTTCAGTATGTCGGCTACCGTCCACAAGAGGTCGATGTCTATGACACCTCTGAACCCGTTGATATCCAATTGAGCGACAATGCCAGTCGACTGAACGAAGTAGTAGTGATTGGATATGGTGAACAAAAACGCTTGGAGCTGACCAGCGCTATCTCCAGTGTAGGCAGTGAACTCCTGCATCAGCAGAACAACTCCGTGGAGAGTGCCTTGCAAGGTGCAGTGGCTGGTCTTAACGTCACCCAGACCAGTGGTCAACCAGGTGCCGCCAGCATCATCCGCATCCGTGGTGGTAATTCCATCACGGGAGGTAACGAGCCTCTCTATGTTATCGATGGCTTTATCGTGTATAACGACCCTGCGTCTAACCGTACAGGAGCCAAGACCAGTGATGCAACCCTCGATCCACTTGCCTTTCTCAATCCCGCTGACATCGAGAGTATCGAGGTTTTAAAGGATGTATCAGCCACCGCCATCTATGGTACCCGCGGTGCCAATGGTGTCATCATCATCACCACTAAGAAAGGATCTCATGGTCGTAACAACATTACTTATAACGCCTCTTTCGGATGGAGCTCCATCGCCAAGAGACTGAGCTATCTGAATGCCCAGCAATGGGTCGGTCTGTGGAATGAGTTGTATGACAATGGGGAGGTAGGTTATCATATTGACACCCCCACCCAGAGCTACGACTGGCAGGATGCCGCATTACGCACTGGTTTCTCACAAGAGCATCAGATATCAGTTGTCGGTGGTGATGAGATCTCCCGTTACAGTATCAGTGGTGGCTATAAGAGTCAGGACGGCATCTTGAAAGGTACAGGTCTGAAGCGTTATGTAGGTCGTGCCAACTATGAGCGAAATATCTTCAAGACATTGCTGGTGGGCATCAATGCCAATGGTGCCTATAACAAGGTAACAGGTGTTGCCGACAACAGTGGAAGCATGTTCTCCCCCAGCCCATGGGTCGCCGCCATCTCACATACGCCTTATACCCCTATTTATAATGCAGACGGTTCATATAACTATGAGCCCACTCCTACCAGTGTGGATATCTATAACGGACGCGTTGGTAATCCTATCAGCGATCTGGAGAACACAAAGGCAGAGACGGAGAACACTCGTTTTATAGGTACTGGCTTCGCCGAGTGGACCGTTATCCCACAGTTGAAACTGAAAGCAAGTCTGGGGGCTGACATCTCCAACACCCGACAGAGCTACTATGCTCCCTCCTATACGACTGGCGGTCTCGCCAACAACGGCTATGCCTCAGTGGGGCAGACAAAGACCACAACATGGCAGACTGAGTATACAGCCACCTATAGCAATGTGTTCAAGCGGGTACACTCCCTGAATGTCCTGTTAGGTTATACTGCTCAGCATACCGACCGTAGCAGTGTCGCCACCACCTCCTATGGATTCAGCAACGATGCCACGGGTTATGACAATCTAGGTGCCGCCGCAACCACCCTTCCTTCTGTCAGCAGTCATTATATCTCCACCCTGCAGTCATGGATCGGTCGTGTAAACTACAGCTACGACTCCCGTTATAACGCATCGCTGACTTTGCGTGCCGACGGCTCCAGTCGCTTTGCGGACAACCATCGCTGGGGATGGTTTCCCTCTTTAGGTCTCTCATGGAATATTGACCGCGAGAAATGGCTCCATCTTGGCAAGAATGTCGACTTCATCCAGCTACGTGCCTCTATCGGTACGGTGGGTAACCAGGAGATTGGCGATTACCAGTTTGCCGCCAATGTAGTACCTCGCACCGTGATTATCAACAACCAGAAGGCAACGAGCTACATCATCGAGAACAAGTCTAATTCTGACCTGAAATGGGAGACGACAACCTCATATAATATAGGATTGAGCACCGGCTTTTTCCAAAACCGTCTGACGGTGACGTTGGATGCGTATTACAAAAAAACCAACGATCTGTTGTTAGACGTACCTGTCGAGCAGGTTACAGGATTCTCCACCGTGCTTCGCAATGTGGGCTCTGTAACTAACAAAGGTGTGGAGTTGGAAATCGGCGGAGTACTGATTGACAATAAGAAGTGGAAATGGAATGTCAATGCGAATATCGCACATAACAAGAACGAGGTGACCAGCCTAGGAGACTCAGAGTATTTCCTCCCTGATTTTGCGGCGGTAGGTACGCTACAGTATATCAACCCGTTGATTGTGAAGGTCGGCGAGCCCCTTGGCACCTTCTACGGCTATCGCTTCAAAGGTATCATCCAGTCGGACGAGGACCTCAGCAGCCTGCCTGCCCAGACCATCTCTACTGTAGAGCCTGGTAATCCGAAGTTTGAGGATATCAATGGCGACGGTGTGGTAAACGAGCAAGACCGTGTCGTATTGGGAAACATCCAGCCGAAGTTCACCTATGGTTTCAATACCAAGGTAGCTTACAAGAACTGGGATCTCTTCGTAAGCATAAGCGGAAGTTATGGTAACAAACTCTTCAATGCCCTCGCCTGTCGTCTGGATCGTGGTAATGGTTATTACTACAATCCACTTGCCGAAGTGGCAGACCGTTGGACGGTGACCAATCCCAGCAATACCATCCAAAAGGCAAGCAGTGCCACCTCTATCTATGCTGACGACCGTTTCGTGGAGAATGCCAGCTACCTGAAGTTCCGTAATATCCAATTAGGCTACACTCTGTCTGTCCCACAAATCACGAAGGATGCCAAGCTACGTCTGTATGTCTCGTTGCAGAACTTCTTCACGATTACCAATTACAATGGTTACGACCCAGAAGCCAACCGTAACGGCATCGATGAGACCAGTGCTTTGTATCAGGGAGTGGACTATGGTGCCTACCCTGCCGCCAAGACCATACTCTTTGGATTTAACATCACATTATAACGGAATATCGGAATAACGGAATATCGAAAATTATGAAAAAGAATTTACTATATATAGCAGCACTTCTGCTCAGCAGTTGCGCCGACTTAGAGCAGAAATCCATCAGCTCCATTGATAAGGACAATTTCTATCAGAGTAAGGAAGATATAGAGACTGCCGTCAATGGTATCTATCAGGAATTCACGGTAGATGGCTTCTATGGGATGTTCAATAACCAGAGTATCTATATCAATGACTTGCAGACTGACTATGTGAAGGCTGGGGCACAGACAAACTCGGCACATATCCGTGAACTTAGCAACTTTGCCGTACAACCTACGAATGTCTTTGTTAGTTATGCCTGGGAGGAGCATTATACTGCCATCAACCGTGCCAATGTCGTCATCGACAAGGTGAGTGAGGCTTCCTGGCTCGACGAGCAGTCAAAACAAAACTACATCAACGAGGCTCGTTTCCTCCGTGGCTTCATGTACTTCAACCTGGTGCGTTATTTCGGAGGAGTTCCCATCGTCCTGCATGACGGTGAGGGAGAGGGTGCCCCCCGTAATAGTGTGGACGAGGTGTATGAGCAGATTGTCGCCGACCTTACAGCAGGTGAGAGCCTGCCCGCCAACTATACCAGTCTCGACAGTAAGGCATCATCACTTGCCGCTTCAGCCCTTCTCTCCAAGGTATATCTGGTATGGGCACAGACCAGCAGTGAGAAAGGGAAGACAAATCAAAGTGATTACTACAAGAAAGCGATCCTGTATGCAGATAAGGTCATCAGTTCTGGGAAGTACCGTCTGCTGGATAAGTTCATTGACAACTGGTCGGTAGACAAGAAAAATGGTGCAGAGCATATCTTTTCCATCGAGCACGACCGTACCATCAATGGTAATGTGTCAGGACACTGTACATTTGCCACCAACTGGAGTAACTCAGAGCCTGTGCTACTCGCCACCAGTGACAAATATTATGAGCAGACAGACCCTCGCGACCAGCGTCGTGACGGTTCCTGGGCAAAGCGCCTCTACAACCCCAACACGGGAGAGGATTTCGAGTTTACCATCCCACGCTTCCGTAAGTATATCGACTCGCTGAACTATGCCAATCCTTCTTCTCCTGGTAACTCTGCAGGACAGTCTGTCAACACCACCATTATCCGTTATGCGGAGGTGTTACTCATCAAGGCTGAGGCAGAGAACGAGCTGAACGGTCCCACGGCTGCTGCCTATGATGCCATCAACCAGGTACGCCGTCGCGCCTATTGGAGTCCCTATGAGCACGCACAGTTCACTCCCTCTGACGGTTCTGCACTTGAACTTTCCGGACTCACCAAGGAGGAATTCCGTGAGCGGTTGCGTGAGGAGCGTCGTTTGGAATTCGTATTAGAAGGACAGCGTTGGTTCGACCTTATCCGCTGGCATATCCTTGTCAAGTATGTGAAAGCAAACACGCCGACTGACGCGGAGACGCTGGGTACGAAGACCACCAAAGCACAGAATGTGTCGAAGAAGAACTACCTGTTGCCACTACCACAAGACCAGCTCATCCTGAATCGGAATCTGGAACAGAACTGGGGTTATAGCGGTGAGTCTGGCGAAGGACCTTATGACAGCACTTTTGAATAACAGAATCTCGAAATAACAATAAATAATAAAAAAACAATGAAAAAAGATTATTTAAGAATTATCGCTGTGGCTCTTCTTGTAGCCGCAAGTTTCCAAACCGTTGACGCACTGTCACAAGTAGCTAACAATCGTCGTGAGCGCATCCTGCAGGTACTCGACCAGAGTCGTCCTAACGAGTATGTGCCGGCAGGTTTCTTCCTGCATTTCGAGAACAAACTCGGACGCAAGGCAGTACAGGATCACAAGGACTTTTATCGTGCCACCAATATGGACTTCGTAAAGGTGTTCTATGAGATCAGTGTACCGCAGATTGACATCAAGAATGGCAAAGACTGGGAAAAGGTACCCGTCTATGACGAGGCGTTCTTCGCTCCTCAGGTAGCCGTCATCGAGGATCTTGCCCGTGAGTTCGGCAAAGAGGCATTCATACTGCCTACCGTCTACTCTCCCCTGGCACTTGCCCACCAGACCTTAGGTCGTGGCAAGGACCTGAAGAAACTCGCAGAGGAGAATCCTGAGGCGTTTGGTAAGGCTATCAGGAATCTCTCCCTCTCTATCGAGAACTACCTGCGCTCTGCTCGTAAGCATGGTGCCGACGGCTTCTATGTATCCAGCCAAGGTGGTGACGGCAACTCCCTCTCATCCAAGATATGGAACGAGCAGGTACGCCAGTGGGACAAACATGTCTCTGAGGTTGCCAACGAGATTGGTGAGATCAATATCCTGCATATCTGCGACTATGGTACTCCTTTTAAGAACGCTGAGGCTCTCTATGCCTTTGCCGACTATCCTGCCAGCATCATCAACGTTCCCTTGAACTTCTCCGACGGCTCTACCCTTAATCTGAAAGAAGCACAACAGCGTTTTGGTCGTCCTATCTTCGGTGGTCTGGAGCGCCTGGGTGTGATAGCCACGGGCTCTGTTGAGGAAGCGAAGGCTGCTGTCGACAAGGTCTTGGAGAATGCCTCTCCCAACTTCATCCTGGGTGCTGACTGCACCGTTCCTGGAGATACCGACTGGGAGAAGTTGCGTGCTGTCATTGACTATGCGCACACCTGGCGTCAGACCCATAAGAAATAACAATAAACAGCCATTTTTTCCGTTAATTATCTAAATGAAGCAAATGTTAGTATGGATTGGCGCCCTTATTGTGGGCGCCATCCTTGGATTATTACAGACCGGATGGCTGGACGATGTGATGAACTTCGTCGCCACGATTTATGTACGGCTGTTCCAACTGCTTGCCGTTCCGACGATTGTGCTTGCCGTTGCGACGACACTTACCTCATTGGGAAAGGGACAGGAGGCAGGACGCATCTTCCGACACACCATCTCCTATACCCTGCTGACCACCATCGTGGCAGCGGCGGTGGGACTCCTCCTTTATGTGGTTATCGCACCGGGACAGTTGGATATAAAGACTGTGGAAACTGACTCCCCACTCTCCACCCCTAGTACTCAACTCTCCTACATAGACCATCTGTTAACTGTCATTCCCAATAATATTGTCAAGCCTTTCCTGGAGGGGAATGTGCTCTCACTATTACTTTTGGCAGCGGCAATTGGTATTGCCTTAGCACGAATGCCAGAGACAGAACAGAAGACGGTAGTAGTGAAATTCCTGCATGGGTTGCAAGACCTGTTGTTTATGATGATCCGTGGACTGATATGGACACTGCCTGTCGGTATTGTCGCCTTTGCGGCACAATTGTCGGCACAACTCAATGCCGGGGTCATCGCTGACTCATTAGGTAAGTATGTTGCCGTCGTACTGGGTGGCAACCTCCTCCAGTTCTTTGTCGTCCTTCCCCTCTTCCTGTTGCTAAGGGGATTGAATCCCATCCGTACCCTGTCGAAGATGATGCCAGCCGTCCTGATGGCACTCTTCACCAAAAGCAGTGCCGCCGCCCTGCCCGTCACGATGGAGACGGCAGAGCAGCGATTAGGAGTACAGTCGAAGGTGGCACGTTTCGTACTGCCTATCTGTACGACCATCAACATGAACGGATGTGCGGCATTTATCCTCGTCACCAGTCTCTTTGTCATGCAACAGGGCGGTATCACACTCACCTGGACCACCATGTTGTCATGGCTGCTTATCTCTGTGGTATCAGCAATAGGGAATGCTGGAGTGCCGATGGGTTGCTATTTCCTGACACTGTCCTTGATGTCAGGCATCAATACCCCCGTTGCCGTACTCGGTATCATCCTCCCCATCTATACCATTATCGACATGGTGGAGACGGCAGTCAATGTATGGAGTGACTCCTGTGTCTGTGCGATGACCGACCACGACCTTACGGACAGAAACGAAGGGTGACGCCCTCCCCTCTTACTTCCAGTTCTGCCATGCTGCCTACCAGCATAGGGAAATTACGCATGTGACGGTGACCTACTGGGAAGTCGTAGCATACGGGGATATGATATTTCCGCAGGTACTCATGGAACATATAGTTCATGTCTGGAAAAGTGTTGGGCACCTTCTTATAACTGGTAAACTGTCCGATGATAACCCCCTTGACATGTGACATCAAGCCGCGTACCTCTATGTTATGCAACATACGGTCGACTTTCGTCATCCCCTCCCCTGTGTCCTCAACAAAAAGGATGATCCCCGGGAGTCGCAGAGGATCATAGTCGGAGCCTGCAAGACCATGCAGCACGGACATATTACCTCCTACGAGAACGCCCCTCGCTTTTCCAGACTGGTTCAATGGATGAGGATCGACATGGTATTCTGGCAGGTCGCCAGTCATCATCCGTCGCAAAGACTGACTGACGGTATCATTCCCCTCATAGGTATTGATGGCATGACACATAGAGCCGTGAATACCCATGTTGCCTGCACATGCCTCTGCGGAGAGTAAGGCGGTGATGTCGCTGAAGCCGATGAGCAGTTTGGGATAACGCCGAAAGACCTTAGGAGACAACTCACACAACAGGTGGACGGCACCATCACCGCCACGGGAGCACATGATAGCCTTCACACTCGGTGTCGTCAAAGCCCACAACAGGTCTGCCTTACGTTCCTCTATCGTCCCGGCGAAACCACGATAGTCGTTCAGGGCATGCCGTCCTACAACAGTATGGAAGCCCCATCGCTCCAATGTCCGGACACCTCCGTTGATAGTGGCAGTATCTGTAGCACTCGATGGGGAGATGATGGCGATGGTGTCGCCCTCATGTAAGAACTGAGCCGATGCGGACAACAGCAGCATCGTCAGTAGCCCTGTCACATAGAAACGTTTCATGATGCCAAAGGTAATAAAAAAAATCGCAACTCCAAAGAGTCACGACTTTTTTCTTTCATTCCATGCGGAGATTTACTTCACCTTATCCACGATAGCCTTGAAAGCCTCAGGGTTGTTCATGGCGAGGTCGGCGAGCACCTTACGGTTGATCTCGATACCAGCCTTGGCAAGTTTACCCATCAGGACTGAGTAGCTCATACCCTCCAAGCGGGCTGCGGCGTTGATACGCTGAATCCACAGGGCACGGAAGTTACGTTTCTTGTTCTTACGGTCGCGATAAGCGTAGGTAAGACCCTTCTCCCAAGTGTTCTTGGCTACTGTCCAAACATTCTTGCGGGCACCAAAGTAACCGCGAGTGAGTTTCAGAATTCTTTTACGTTTTGCTCTTGATGCAACGTGATTTACTGATCTTGGCATAGTTTCTTCTTACTTTAAATGTTTGACAATAGGTGAATTAACGGAGACACAACAGGTCGCGAACCTGCTTCATGTTGGATACATCAACGATGGTTGAACCTACCAAGTTGCGCTTCTGCTTCTTGGTCTTCTTCGTCAGAATGTGACTGTGGTAAGCGTGGTGTCTCTTGACCTTACCTGTACCCGTGAACGAGAATCTCTTCTTCGCACCGGAATTTGTCTTTACTTTTGGCATTGTTTTAAATATTTAAATTGTTATTATAATCGGCGACTACGCATATACCGGGCGCGCCACCTTCTTCATTTCATTTTTTCAATCCTCCTCGCTCTCTGTCAGTTTCTTCAGTGCGTCGGCACTGATCTTCGCATTGGCGAAAAGTCCTCCGTTCGACGGTGCCTGTTGTCTCTCTGCCTCTTTTGCCTCGGCAACAGACTCATCGTCGCCTACCCGTAGCCTTTCACGGTCACGAGCCTGCTGGCTCTTCTTTGCAACACCTGCTTTCTTAGGCGCGAGATAGAGGAACATCTTCTTACCCTCCAGTGATGGCATGTGCTCTACCTTACCATATTCCTCCAAGTCATTGGCAAAACGCAGCAATAGCACCTCACCTTGCTCCTTGAAGAGAATAGAGCGACCACGGAAGAACACATACGCGCGTACCTTATTACCTTCTTCCAGGAACTCCTTGGCGTGTTTCAGCTTAAACTGATAGTCGTGCTCATCGGTCTGGGGTCCGAAACGAATCTCCTTCACCTCCACCTTCACTTGCTTCGCCTTCATCTCTTTCTGGCGTTTCTTCTGCTGGTAGAGGAATTTCGAATAGTCAATCAGTCGACATACTGGAGGATTGGCATTCGGCGATATCTCCACAAGGTCCACACCTTGGTCATGCGCCATATCCAATGCTTGACGAGTAGGAACGACAGTACTCTCACCCTCGCCTACAATACGTACCTCACGAACACGGATCTGCTCGTTAATGCGGTACTGATTCTTCATGTTGTCATTCTTCATCGACTGTTCTTTTCGCGTCTAATTTCTCAAATTGGGTGCAAAGTTACAAATAAGTGAGCAAAATACAAAATAAAAAGGAGTTTTTTTTATTTTTATTGTCGAACGTGAGTAACTTCGACGAAAGTCAAAGATAGTGCAAATCGAACAAAAAACCAAATATTATTTGAATTTTTTTGAGATGCAGCCTATCTTCATGCCTTCAAAGAAGGCTTAAAGTTACAAATAAGTGAGCAAAATACAAAATAAAAACATGTTTTTTTTATTTTTATTGTCGAGTATAGAGTCATCTTCATACATTCTTCGCCCTAAGAAGGTGCCGCCTTCGACCCGAGGAAGCGGCACCTTCGACCCGAGGAAGCGGCACCTTCAGGGGCAGGAAGTGCCGCCTTCGTAAAACACCCCCGGAAAGCAGAAAGGAAAAAACTCTTAAATAATTTGGCGGTTCAGATTATTCTTTGTAATTTTGCACACGAATTAAGGAATCCCACCCCTCCCGGGGATGATTTCCTGTTCATCAAGGTGTTTCCACTCGTGAAACATTCCCACCCTATTTTTCAAACAAAATCGAAAACGAATACAGATTATATATATGTATACGAAGAATGAATTAGAACAAATGGATATCCCCCAATTAATGGAGATAGCCAATGACCTCGGTATTAAAGTGTCGCAGGACGACGAGCTGGAGACAGTGATCTATGCGATTCTCGACAAAGCAGCCGAGGACTCTGCCGCAAATGGTGGCGCCACCAAGCGTAAGCGTACCAGAATCACGAAGAAGGATAACAAGAAGGTGTATACCGTCAATGGTGCTGAAGGTGAGAACCTTGACGCGAAAGCAACCAAGCCCGTCAAGGAGAAGAAACCTTCACTCGACTCTCTGTTCGCAGAGGCTGACGCTGCAGAGGCTAAGAAACAAGAAGAGCAAAAAGAGAAAGCCACGGCTGAGGCTCCCGCGGAAGAGCCGAAACCTGCTCCCAAGAAGCGTGGAAGGAAGTCGAAAAAAGAACTTGAGGAAATCGCTGCCCGTGAGGCTGCGGAGGCTGCTGCCAAGGAACAAGCGGAAGAGCCTGCCCAGGAAGTTGCTGACGTTCCCGAAGCTGCTCAGAATAACGAGGAGTCTATTGATCCCAACGTGATTGAAGAGTTACAAAACAAGATGGCACCGCAGCAACAGGACAACGGCGCTGTCGCTACACCCGATGGCGTATGGGAGGGAGACCCCGGTGACGGCACCGACTTCATCACTGTCGTTGACATCCCCATCGAGGATGGAGAGGCGATTCCCACACTGGACATCTTCGACCGTCCCATGTCACAAGTGAATACGGCTGCCATGGCACCAGAGATGAATGCCTATACACCAGCCCGCAACACAGCTCCTGTTGAGAAATACAATTTCGACAACCTGATTTCAGGCAATGGCGTACTGGAGATGCTGCAAGACGGTTACGGTTTCCTGCGTTCCAGCGACTATAACTATCTGTCGTCACCAGATGACATCTACGTAAGTCCGCAACAAATCAAGAAATATGGACTCAAGACCGGTGATGTCGTTGCATGCAGCGTACGTCCTCCCCATGATAATGAGAAATATTTTGCCATGACGGATGTGGAGACCATCAATGGTCGCCAGCCACAGGAAGTACGTGACCGTGTGAGCTTCGAACACCTCACCCCACTCTTCCCTGACGAGAAATTCACACTCTGTGGCGACCCCGCCACGACAAACCCCTCTGTCCGCATTGTCGACCTGTTTTCGCCAATCGGCAAGGGACAGCGCGCCCTGATTGTCGCCCAGCCGAAGACAGGTAAGACGATCCTCATGAAAGATATCGCCAATGCCATCGCCGCCAACCACCCAGAGGCTTATATCATGATGTTGCTGATTGACGAGCGTCCTGAGGAAGTGACAGACATGGCACGTACCGTGAATGCCGAGGTGATTGCCTCCACCTTCGACGAGCCAGCCGACCGTCATGTGAAAATCGCAGGTATCGTATTGGAGAAGGCGAAGCGCATGGTAGAGTGCGGACATGATGTGGTAATCTTCCTCGACTCTATCACTCGTCTTGCACGAGCTTACAACACCGTAGCACCGGCAAGTGGAAAAGTACTGACGGGTGGTGTCGACGCTAATGCCCTGCAGAAACCCAAGCGTTTCTTTGGCGCAGCTCGTAACATTGAGAATGGTGGCTCACTGACGATTATCGCCACCGCACTGACTGACACTGGTTCTAAGATGGACGAAGTGATCTTCGAGGAGTTCAAGGGTACAGGTAACTCTGAGTTGCAGCTCGACCGCATGCTTGCCAACAAACGTGTATATCCTGCTGTCAACCTCGTACAGTCATCTACCCGTCGTGATGACCTGTTACAAGATCAGACGACACTGAACCGCATGTGGATTATCCGTAAGTTCATCGCCGAGATGAATCCTATTGAGGCAATGAACACGGTGCGCGACAGACTGGTGCAGACACATTCCAACGAAGAGTTCCTGCTCGCCATGAATGGATAAATATAATAAAGAATTAACATACAAAACTAAATAAACAATGGAAAGAGACAATGCGATTTTTGAGCTCATAGAGAAAGAGCATCAACGCCAATTGAAAGGTATCGAACTGATTGCGTCGGAGAACTTCGTCAGCGATCAAGTAATGGAGGCTATGGGTAGTTACCTGACCAACAAATACGCAGAGGGTTACCCCGGACACCGTTACTATGGCGGTTGTCAGGTAGTTGACGAGGTGGAGCAGCTTGCTATCGACCGTGTCTGCAAACTATTTGGCGCAGAGTATGCCAACGTACAGCCACACTCTGGCGCACAGGCAAATGCCGCTGTGCTGCTTGCCGTACTGAAGCCAGGTGATACCTTCATGGGTATGAACCTCGACCACGGCGGTCACCTCTCTCATGGCTCACTAGTGAACACCAGCGGTATCCTCTACAAGCCTGTAGGTTATAACCTCAACAAAGAGACAGGTCGTGTGGACTATGACGAGATGGAACGCCTCGCTTTAGAGCACAAGCCCAAACTGATTATCGGCGGCGGTTCTGCTTACAGTCGTGAGTGGGATTACAAACGGATGCGTGAGATTGCCGACAAGGTAGGTGCCCTGCTGATGATCGACATGGCACATCCTGCAGGACTCATCGCAGCAGGTCTGCTTGACAATCCTGTAAAGTATGCTCATATCGTGACCTCTACTACTCACAAGACCCTTCGTGGTCCTCGTGGCGGTATCATCCTCATGGGCAAAGACTTTGAGAATCCTTGGGGTTACAAGACTCCAAAGGGCGTTACAAAGATGATGTCACAACTACTGAACTCCGCTGTATTCCCTGGTCAGCAGGGCGGTCCTCTGGAGCATGTCATCGCCGCCAAGGCGGTAGCTTTCGGTGAGGCGCTAAAACCAGAGTTCAAGGAGTGGGCAAAGCAGGTCCAGAAGAATGCCAAGGTACTTGCCGAGGAGCTGATCAAACGTGGCTTTACCATCGTCAGTGGAGGCACAGACAACCACTCTATGCTGGTTGACCTCCGCTCAAAATATCCTGAGCTGACAGGTAAGGTGGCTGAGAATGCCCTCGTTGCCGCAGACATCACCGTCAACAAGAATATGGTGCCCTTCGACAGCCGTTCTGCATTCCAGACCAGTGGTATCCGTTTGGGAACTCCTGCCATCACAACCCGTGGCGCGAAGGAAGACCTGATGGTGGAGATCGCAGCCCTCATCGAAGAGGTGCTGAATGCCCCAGAGGACGAGCAAGTCATTGCCAGTGTCCGCAAGCGTGTCAATGAGCGCATGAAGGACTATCCTCTTTTCGCTTACTAAAATAAAGAAAACGGGGCCGTATCGATTCGATCGGGATACTCATCAAATTACATTGAAAACTGAGTTGTCTTTTTGCCAATGGCGGGCCACATCTCTTCGGAGAAGTTGTAAAACCGGTGGATTACAAAGGCTGAGAGCGCTCTTCATCTTATAACAAAGGAGTTTTCATCACATCCTCGATGCGGCCCTTTCTTTTTTCAATAGATATTATTATGTTTTCCGGTATCATAGAAGAGTTTGCTACTGTAGTAGCTATCCACAAAGACAGGGATAATATCGACTTTACCCTGCGCTGCTCGTTTGTTGATGAACTGGGCATTGACCAGAGCGTTGCACATAATGGCGTATGCCTGACCGTGGTCAGTATTATGGACGGAACCTATACCGTCACAGCAATGAAAGAGACATTGGAACGCTCCAACCTCGGACTGCTGCAGGTGGGCGACAAGGTAAACGTGGAGCGCTCGATGCTGATGAACGGACGACTTGACGGACATATCGTACAAGGACATGTCGATGAGACAGCAAACTGCATTGCCGTCGAGGATGCCAACGGATCTACCTACTTCACCTTTGAATACAAGGAGGACAAGGAGATGGCACAGAATGGCTACTTCACCGTTGACAAAGGCTCTGTAACCGTCAACGGAGTATCACTCACCGTATGCAATCCCACCAAGAACACTTTCCAAGTGGCGATTATCCCCTATACCTTTGAGCATACTAATTTTTGCGACATCAAGGTGGGCAGTGTCGTGAATCTCGAATTCGACATCATTGGGAAATACATTGCCAGACTGCAGCAATTGAAATAGATACCACCTTATTATATAAATAGGTGTAAAGTAACCTCCCTCCGTCAAGGAAACAATCTTTTTTCAAAAAAAAATGCTAATATATTTTCGTTTCCCGCTGAAAATCAGTATCTTTGCAGTCCAAAATAAAATAATTCAGTACAAGTAAACATTTTAGATACCATATCAAGATGACAAAAGCAGACATTATCAACAAGATTGTTGAGGACACTGGCCTTGCAAAAAAAGACGTAGCAGCCACAGTGGAGGCATTTATGGAAGAGATTCGTCAGAGCATGGCAGTACAGAAAGAAAACGTATATCTACGTGGGTTTGGCACATTTACCATCAAGCATCGTGCCAAGAAGACGGCTCGCAATATCTCCAAGAACACGACACTGGTGATTGACGCACACGACTTCCCCTCCTTCAAGCCCGCCAAGAGCTTTATCGCTAAGATGAAATAAAACATCAAACATTTAAATTATACACATTATGCCAAACGGAAAGAAAAAGAAGGGCCACAAGATGGCTACTCACAAGCGTAAGAAGAGACTGCGCAAGAATCGTCACAAGAGCAAGTAAGTCTTGCTAAGTCTAAAAGAAATGAAAGGAGTGTACTGACAAGCCGGCAGGCAAGTTGGTACACCCTTTCCATTAAAGAACAAACAACTAAGTATGAATAGTGAAGTAATCATTGACGTCCAACCGAAAGAGATCTCCATCGCCCTTCTCGAGGATAAAGACCTGGTGGAATACCAGAATGAGAAACGAGAGGCGTCTTTCTCTGTCGGGAATATTTATCTGGGCAAGGTTCGTAAACTCATGCCTGGACTGAACGCATGCTTCGTGGATGTGGGTTCTGAACGCGATGCCTTCTTACACTATCTTGACTTAGGCACTCAATTCAGCTCTTACGAGAAGTATCTCAAACAGGTACAAAGCGACAGAAAACGGCTTTTTCCTATTTCCAAGGCAACACGTCTGCCGGATCTGCCCAAAGAAGGAAGTGTACAAACCATTCTCAAGCAGGGACAGGAGATCTTAGTACAAGTTGTCAAGGAGCCCATCTCCACAAAAGGCCCCCGACTGACCTGCGACCTTAGTTTTGCCGGCAGGTATATGGTATTGATGCCTTTCCAGGAAAAAGTGTCTGTATCCTCGAAGATCAAGAAAGGGGAAGAGCGTACACGTCTGAAACAACTCATACAAAGTATCAAGCCCGCTAACTTCGGAGTCATTGTCAGGACTTCCGCCGAAGGTAAACGTGTCGCGGAGCTTGATGCGGAAATGAAAGTATTGGTAAAACGCTGGGAAGACACCATCACGAAAGTACAGAAAGCGACCACAACACCACAATTGGCTTTCGAAGAGACGGGCAGGGCTGTCGCCATGCTACGCGACCTCTTCGACCCCACGTACGATGGTATCTATGTCAATGACACTGAAATCTTCCAGCAAGTAAAAGACTATGTCGGTCTGATCGCTCCAGATAAGAAAGACATTGTCAAGCAGTATACAGGCACTGTACCCATCTTCGACAATTTCAATGTCACCAAGCAACTGAAGTCATCCTTTGGACGGACTGTCAACTACAAACGCGGAGCCTATCTGATTATCCAACACACAGAGGCGATGCATGTAGTGGATGTCAACAGCGGCAACCGCACCCGAGCAGAAAACGGACAGGAGGCTAACGCACTGGAGGTGAACCTCGGAGCCGCCGACGAACTGGCTCGTCAGCTGCGCCTTCGTGACATGGGTGGTATTATCGTGGTTGACTTTATCGACATGAATCTTGCAGAAGACCGCCAAATGCTTTATGAGCGAATGTGCAAGAACATGCAAAAAGACCGTGCACGCCATAACATCCTGCCACTGAGCAAGTTCGGACTGATGCAGATTACCCGTCAGCGTGTCCGTCCCGCTATGGATGTGAATGTCGAGGAGACCTGTCCCACCTGTTTTGGTAAAGGAAAGATCAAATCATCTATCCTGTTTACAGACCAGTTAGAGAGCAAAATTGACCGCTTAGTCAACAAGATAGGCATCACCAGTTTCTCACTCCATGTACACCCTTATGTCGCAGCCTATATCAACCAAGGTGTTATCTCACTGAAACGCCGCTGGCAGATGAAATACGGCTGGGGAATCCGAATCATTCCTTCGCAGAAACTGGCTTTCCTGCAATATGAGTTCTATGACAAGGACCGTCAGTTCATCGACATGCAAGAGGAAATAGAAACAAACGAATAAACAAATACCGTCAGGTCATGGTTACTTTGAAAGTTATCTTCTGGATATGTCTGGCATTGGTATTCTATACCTATTTAGGTTATGGAATCTTGCTCTGGGTCTTGATACGACTGAAACGTCTCTTTAAAGGGAAACCAGAGAAGGCACAACTGCCCCCAGAGAATGAGTTACCAGAAGTAACCCTGATGATCTGCGCATACAACGAGCAGGATATCGTAGATATCAAGATGGAGAACACCCACCAGATCACCTACCCTAAACTGCACGTTGTATGGGTAACTGACGGTTCGAATGACGCCACCAACGACTATCTTGCAAAATATCCTGACGTTCAGGTGATCTTTTCCCCTGAGCGTCGCGGGAAAACAGCTGCCCTGAATCACGGACTGGGTGAAGTCACAGACGAGCTTGTGGTGATGACTGATGCGAACACCATGCTGAACCCTGAGTCCATTACAGAGATTGTCCGTTGCTTCATGGATCCACAGGTGGCATGCGTCGCTGGAGAAAAGCACGTAACAGCCCGTCATGAAGGACAAGCCGCAGCGGAAGGAGAAGGTCTCTATTGGAAATATGAGAGTACCCTCAAGCGGTGGGACGGAGAACTCTACTCTGCCATGGGAGCCGCAGGAGAATTATGCGCTATCCGCAGGTCGCTCTATGAGCCGATGCCAGAGAATGCGTTGCTCGATGATTTTGTCATGTCACTCCGTATGGTGGACAAAGGTTACAAAATCGCATACACCTCTGATGCCTACGCAATGGAGTACGGTTCTGCCGATTTAGCGGAAGAGTCGAAACGCAAGCGTCGAATCGCTGCTGGTGGACTACAGAGTATCTGGTGGCTACGCGACATGATGAACCCCTTCCGCCAACCAATAGTCGCCTTTCAGTTGATTTCCCATCGTGTCTTGAGATGGAGCATCACCCCTATTGCCCTCCTTTTACTGATTCCCCTGAATGTGATATTGGTATTTATGAAAGCTGGGACTCTGTATAACATCATCTGGATTCTACAGATAATGTTCTATTTATCAGCCTTTTTAGGATATTGGTTAGAGAAGAATGGCAAAAAAAATAAGTTCCTTTATATCCCTTATTATTTTCTGTTTATGAACCTTAACGTGTTCCGTGGTATGGCATACTTGAAAAGTCATCAGAACAGTGGTGCATGGGAAAAAGCAAAAAGAGGGTAAAAAAATATCTTAATATTTTTGTAATTCGAAAAATATTCTATACCTTTGCAAAATATATCACTTAATCGGTGAGAAGCAATGACTCAAGACGAACGTGAATTACTCCTGCAGAAAATTGCAGAAGCCAATGCTAAGTTAGATGCTGCCAACCAGAAGTTGTTTGCGGCAAATAACAAATTAGCAGAATATGAGGAGAAGGCTCACGATGCTGAGAAAGCCAGCAAGATGAAGTCCCTCTTCCTCGCTAACATGAGTCATGAAATCCGCACTCCCCTCAATGCCATTGAAGGTTTTTCCAGAGTCATGTGCGAGACAGACTCTCAGGAAGAGCGTTCAAAATATATGGAGATTATTGAAAGCAATAATACCCGTTTGATGACACTTATCAACGAGATTCTCGACTTGTCAAGAGTTGAGTCTGGTGAGGTTGTCATCAAGAAGACAATGACTGACCTGAACGAGGTGTGCCATAACATCATGAACACCTTTAAGTTTAGATGCCCCGAAACGGTTCAGATGATATGGAATAAGCCGAACATGGCTGTTACGCTAAATACGGATGCCAATCGTATCATGCAGGTATTCTCCAACCTGATCAGTAATTCATTAAAGCATACATCCAAAGGTAGTATTACTTACGGCTATCGCATGATTGATGATGGTCAGGAAGTAGAATTCTACGTATCGGACACAGGCACAGGCATTGCACCGGAAGATATGGACGTCATCTTTAACACATATGTCTCTAAAGATGCGGAAAACTCACAGAACGGCTATGGTCTTGGACTTCCGCTCAGTAAGATTATTGTGGAGAAGCTGGGTGGCACAATCTCTGTCTCATCAACACTTGGCGAGGGTTCCACCTTCCGTTTTCACCTGCCTTTCGAAGGTACAATAGGAGGAGTTGCTAAAAATACTCGTATCACCACGAATTCGAGAACGATTCGTGTCAGCACACGCACTGACGTGGAAAATGCACCGCTGATTCTGGTAGCAGAAGATGAGGACAATAACTTCGAACTGGTTAAGGTTGTCTTGTCAAAACGTTACCGTCTGCTACGTGCCCATAATGGCATTGAGGCAGTAACCATCTGTGAGGACGAGCATCCTGACCTGATTCTTATGGACATCCGCATGCCGGACATGAATGGCTTAGACGCCACACGTATTATCAAGGAAGTCAACCATGACGTACCTGTCATCGCATTGAGCGCTTATGCTTTCGATGAGAATATCAAGGAAGCGAAAGAGGCTGGATGCAATGATTTTATTGCTAAGCCTTTCCGCGTAGAGGATTTGCTTGACATAATACAGAAATACTTGAAAAAATAATTTCTATGGGAAAACTTGCTGTTTATAAGTATGTGGCAATGATGTTTCTAGTGCTGCAACTTATTGTGTCTGCCTATACCTTCTTAGGTCTATTTGGAGGTGATGTCAACCCTGCGGGCAATATGGCACGAGCCATGGTGGTCTATATCCTTCCGATATTGATTATCGCCAACTTCGTGTTACTCGTCTACTGGTTAGTACGCAAGCGTTGGTTTATTGCCATCATTCCGTTTATCACGATACTTTGCTGTATCCCGTATATCGGAACCCTTTTCCAAATACGCTCTATTGACGAGAAAGCGGTTGATGCACAAAAGGGATTGAAGATTGCTACCTATAACGTGGCAAGATTCAACAGGGAGACCTCCGGTTTCTTGGCACAGGACATACTGGCAGAGATGAAGAGACAGAAAGTGGATGTCTTCTGTATTCAGGAATATATGGAGACCGGTGGTGACATCAAGAACACGGATTCCTACAAAGAGTATTTTCCTTATGTGGCATTAGCAGGAAGGGATGTCGTTGTATTCAGCCGTTACCCCATCAAAAAGATGAAGCCCTTCCTTTTTGAAGATTCCGGACAAGCGGGTATGTATGTGGATATTGATGTGAATGGAGAGAAGATTCGTGTCTTCAATGTTCACTTAGAGACGACAGGCATCAATGGAACGATGTATAAGGCTGGAAAACTGGAAACACAAGGCTATGACGTGAGCAAGAACCGTGTGCTGAGCGCCATTTACGGCAACTATTCGTTAGGAATGCTGTTCCGTGCCTCTCAGGCAAATATCATTGCCAACGAGATACGTTCCTCAGAAATACCGTGTATTGTGTGTGGTGACTTCAATGATGTCCCCTACTCTTACGTCTATAAGACGATGTTGGGTGACCTCGTGGACGGTTTCAAGGAGTGTGGAAGTGGCGGATACATGGGAACTTACCGTGGCAAGAAAAATGTCCGTATCGACTATATCTTCCATAGTGAGAGATATAAAGGACTAGAGTATCATAAAACAGAACTGACCTACTCTGACCACTACCCAGTGTTTATGAAGATTGCATTACCATAATAAACGAAACATCCCGACCACACAGTCGGGATGTTTTGTTTATACAATCTTGAATCTCACCCTGAACGACCGTTCATGTTCGTCCCAGTTGGTACCTAACATCTCGAAACGTCCTATCTGACTAGTGGAGCGTACATGTTTTCCGATACATGGACAGACATCATAGTCACCGATACGCACCAGTCGGATGGTCTCCGAAGCATCATCAGGCAGTCGGTCTGGTGACACCCCTTCTGGAAGATTATCCCGGGACACAAACTCAAAAGTAACAGGAAGGTCTTCGTCGATAAGTTCATTCATCCTCCGTTCTATCTCCCTCTCCTCCTGTCGGGAAGGTTTATGGTCGATATGAAAACTCATCTTACTCTTCTTCCGTTCGATATGCGCATTATAGGAACGCTCGCATCCGAACAACCGAATCATCGTCTGGTTCAGGAGATGCTCTGCAGTATGTGCAGGAGGATATTCCTCTTTATGATGTTCGTTTAAGATAAAATCTTCCATCTCACACTTTCATCTTTAACACGTAGCCACCTCTTGCATCCATTGTCAGACGGATGGAACCGTCACGTTTCAACTCTGTATCCTCTTTCTCCTTTGTCAACAGATCCATGGTAGGATATACCCCCTCTTCTATTTTCAGATAGTCAAAGGCATGAGCCGGGATGTTTACATCAATTGCGACAGCATAATCATCGAAATTCACCGCTACCAACAAGAGATCCTTACCTGCTTTCCTGAGGAACACATACTGACGCTCCAACTGTGGGTTCACATACATCAAATCAAAGAACACACCATCTCTGACAGCCTTTTCCTTACGGGCTATCTGCATGACACGCTTATGGATGTCAAAAAGTTGTTTCTCCTTTGCCGTCAATTTATTCTCTGCCGCACGACAAAGGGTATCAATACTCCAATAGTCGAAGATCGTTGTACGACCATCATTACCACTGAAACCCTCTTTGTCCATACCATGCTCACCATATTCCTCTCCAGCATACAACATGAAAGGATTCTGTTGCATCAGCAAAGAGGCTATCATTGCCGGCACGCCCTTCATGGCATCTGCCGCAAAGAAATCGCTAGCAATACGCTGCTCATCATGATTCTCCAAGAAATAGAGCATGTGGTCACGAATATCATCCGTCTGCTGCCATGCTCCACTGATAGCACAAGTAGGAGCTTGATGACAGATGACGTTACGCATCGTGTCATACATACCTACTTTGTCATACAGCCAATCAAAACCAGAAGCGATATAATGACGATACTCATTGGGATTATACACCTCACCCACAAAGACAACATCCTTGTATTTCCGTTTGACAATCGTTGTGGCATATGCCCAGAAATCAGCTGGTACCATCTCCGCCATATCACAACGGAAACCGTCAATACCTTTGGATGCCCAGAACAACAGGATATCTGTCATCTTCTTCCAAGTATTAGGAATCGGCTCAAAATATCCAATGCAACCGGCATAATAATCGACACCGTAGTTCAGTTTCACTGTCTCATACCAGTCATTCCTCCCTGGAGCATTGTCGAAACGGTCATTTCCCGTTGCCTTGGCAGGTTCCTCTACATATGGTTCCTGTTCTCCATGATAAAGGTCAAAAGATGGCATAAAACGCTGACCTGGACAATAGTAAAAATTATTGTTTACCGGATCGAAACCACAGTCAGAACGGTCATCCTCACCCAAGTCCTTCACACCTGCCGGTTTACAGACAGAATGATACTGACGAGCCACATGATTTGGAACAAAGTCGATGATGACCTTCAGTCCCGCCTCATGGGTACGCGCCACCAACTGTTCAAACTCAGACATACGCTGGTTAACATCCATTGCCAAATCCGGATCAATATCATAATAGTCCGTAATAGCATATGGAGAACCTGCCTTCCCCTTGACGACAGCTGAGTGCTGTCGAGGGATACCATAGGCTGTATAGTCAGTGACCGTAGCATGTCGGATAATTCCCGTATACCACACATGACTGATACCCATCCGCACCATGCCTTCCAACACCTCTGGAGTAAAGTCTGCCATCTTTCCGCAGCCGTTCTCCTCGATGGTGCCGTTCTCTTGCCTTGTCGTGTTCCGATTCCCGTAAAGACGGGTGAATACCTGGTAGATGATAACCTTCTCTTTCATTATTCTGTTCCTCTAAGGAATTTATTCGATACCGTGTGCAGACACCTCTTTGTTAATCTTGGCAATCATACCCTGCAGGGCTTTACCAGGACCGCACTCCGTGAAGTCGTCAGCACCATCGGCTATCATATTCTGCACAATCTGTGTCCAACGTACAGAGCTCGTTAACTGGGCGATCAGGTTTGCCTTAATCTCTGCCGCATCCGTATGAGGCTTAGCGTCCACATTCTGATAGACTGGACATTTCGGAGACTGGAACTCTGTCTTCTCAATAGCTGCCTGCAGCTCATCCTTAGCAGGCTGCATCAGAGGAGAATGGAATGCGCCACCCACCTTCAGAGGCAATGCACGTTTGGCACCTGCAGCTTTCAACTGTTCACAAGCCTCGTTGATGGCTTCAATATTACCTGAGATAACCAACTGACCCGGATTATTATAGTTAGCTGCGACACATACACCCTTGCCCATCTTGCTAACCTCGGCGCATACCTCTTCGACTTTCTCGTCTGGGAGTCCTATAATGGCAGCCATCGTGGAGGGCTGTGCCTCACATGCCTTCTGCATTGCCATTGCACGGGCATATACCAGTTTCAGACCATCCTCAAAGCTCAACGCACCGGCAGCTACCAATGCAGAGAACTCACCCAGAGAGTGACCTGCCGTCATCTCTGGCTGGAATTGATCACCCATACAGATGGCAGAGATCACTGAGTGAAGGAATACGGCAGGCTGCGTCACCTTTGTCTGCTTCAAATCCTCATCAGTACCCTCAAACATGATATCGGTAATACGATAGCCCAGAATATCATTAGCCTTCTCAAAAAGTTCTTTCGCTGTGGCGTTGTTGTCATAGAGGTCCTTACCCATACCTACGAACTGTGCTCCCTGTCCGGGAAAAACAAATGCTTTCATTTTTTACCTATTTTGATTAATTTGACTTACCTTTATTAATATTCGCCGACAAAGGTACGAATTTTTTCGCTAAGTAAAGAATAATTGGCAAAACATTTGGAGTTATCATGGTTTTTCCTTATCTTTGCAGATTAGAATCTACTAAATAATTTTTAATATTATGTTATCACAACAAGACCTAAAACAACTTGCCCAGAAGGGCATCAGTGAAGCTCAGATTGAGTATCAGCTCGGACAGTTCAAAACGGGATTCCCTTTCCTGAAACTGGAAGCCGCTGCCAGTATTGAACGTGGCATTGTCGCTCCTAACGAAGCCGACCGTAAAAAGTATGTTGAGGCTTGGCAACAGTATAAGGCTGCCGGCAAGCGCGTCGTGAAATTCGTTCCTGCCTCTGGTGCTGCCAGTCGTATGTTCAAAGACATGTTTGCCTTTGTGGATGCTGACTATGACGTGCCTACCACAGATTTCGAGAAGAAGTATTTCGACAATATCGAGAAGTTTGCTTTCTATGATGAACTCGATGCTGCTTGTCAGAAGAATGAAGGCAAGGGCATCAAGGCACTCATCAGCGAAGGTAACTACAAGGCTGTCGCTGCCAACATGTTGAAGGCAGAGGGTCTCAACTACGGACAATTACCCAAGGGCTTGCTACTCTTCCACAATTATCCAGAAGGTCCTCGCACCCCTATGGAGGAACATCTTGTTGAGGGAGCGCTCTATGCTGCATCTAACGGTGAGGCACATGTGCATTTCACCGTCAGTCACGAGCACATGGATCTTTTCAAAGCAAAGGTAGCGCAAAAGGCAGATGTCTATGCCAAGAAATATGGTATCAAGTACGACATCACCTTCTCTGAGCAGAAGCCTTCTACTGATACTATTGCTGCCAATCCTGACGGTACCCCGTTCCGCAACAGTGACGGCACCCTGCTGTTCCGTCCAGGCGGTCATGGTGCTCTGATTGAGAACCTCAACGAGATAGAGGCTGATGTCATCTTTGTGAAGAATATCGACAATGTGGTACCTGATCGTCTGAAACCTGAGACAGTAGAGTGGAAACAGATCATCGCTGGTGTACTCATCACCCTACAGGAAAAAGCCTTTGAGTATCTACGTCTGTTGGATACAGGAAAGTACAGCCATGAGCAGATTGAGGAGATCATCCGCTTTGTACAACAAGACCTCTGCTGCCGCAAGTCGGATATCAAGGAACTGGAGGATGCCGAACTGGTTATCTACTTACGCAACAAGCTCAACCGCCCGATGCGCGTCTGCGGTGTGGTAAAGAACGTAGGTGAGCCTGGTGGTGGCCCGTTCCTTACTTACAATCAGGACGGTACCGTATCGTTACAGATTTTGGAGAGCTCACAGATTGACAAGTCAAACAAGGAGTATATGGAGATGTTCACTAAAGGCACCCATTTCAATCCCGTTGACCTCGTATGCGCAGTTAAGGATTACAAGGGCAATGCTTTCGACCTGCCTAAGTATGTCGACCCGACTACGGGATTCATCTCTCAGAAATCGAAGAGTGGCAAGGAGTTACAGGCATTGGAATTGCCAGGTCTGTGGAACGGTGCCATGAGCGACTGGAGCACTATCTTTGTAGAAGTTCCCCTCGGCACTTTCAACCCCGTAAAAACCGTCAACGACCTACTACGTGAACAACATCAGTAATTTAACACAGCGAGGCTTGCCGGTCGGCAAGCCTCGCTGTTAGTTATCAGTTACCAATTTCATCATATATTGCATCAACGTCTTCAACCCCTCTCCACTAGGACGGGCATTGTATCCAGCCGAGCTGATTGACTCTCCGTCAGAGAACTTAGCGGTGAAAGACCATGAATACCCATCCAAGACTTCGAAGAAAGGACGGTATCTTTCCTTATACCTGTACATCTTATGCCCTTTGACGATGTCTCTCAATTCCGTAAGCACCTCTGCCTTCACTTTTTTCTCAATAATCTCACCATAGCTTTCCTTTTGAGCCTTGACAGTAACGGAACCGTCTTTCTGAAGTTCCACACACCCATAGTACCTATACCCTGCCATTGTCCCTTGCTCCGAATACTCTATCATGACCAATTGTCCTTTTGGCATCCTCGAGAAAATTCCCTGTAAGGACTGGGTACCCAGCCAACTACTCATCAAACTGATTAAAATCCATGTTGACATATCCTACATTTTAAAAGGTTACATATCTTAGTTTTCATATTTTATACTTTTTCTTCTCATGGACAGCTCGTTGCGGTGTGCCGGACATTCCGCCTATGGACGGAGATTTCACACCACGATAGCCGTTCCACCGCTGCATGATTTTATCGACATAACCCGCGGTCTCTGAACCTCGCATATACCCATACTTCACGACGGGGTCGTTGTAGTATTCCGGCTGGGCAAGCATCAAGATATAATGACTGACATCCGACCAACGTTGTGGGTCACGACCGTTTTTCCTTGCCAGTGCCATCGCATCACGAACGTGGTTGGCACCACCATTATAGGCGGCTAGGATGAACTTGATGCGCTCCTGTTGATTACGGATATCTGAGAATGAGCGGTCAAGTTCACCAATGAGTTTGGCAGCAGCGGCAATACTCTTCTCCGGGTTAAACATATCCGACCGTGCCAATCCAAGATGGTCAGCCGTAGAAGGCATGATCTGCATCAGTCCACAGGCACCAGCCCACGAACGAGCCTGTGGGTCGAAGGTTGACTCTTGATAGCACTGTGCCGCCATCAGACGCCAATCCCAGCGGATGCTGCGACAGTACTGTTGGAAATAGGCGTCATAATGGGAGATGACACCCCCCTTGGCATTCAGCATAGGAGCATAGATACGACGTTTAACAGAACGTGACGACAACAAGTAATCCTCTTCCTTCTTCACCTCATCCAACAGTTTAGGGGTATACCATTCCGTTAGCGCCTTTACCAACTGGGGTTTATCGTCACCTATCTTCCAAGCGAGTCGTTTAGACAGAGAACTGTTGCGAAACAAGATTAAGTCAGCATCCCCATCGGCAAGACGGTGTACCATCTCAAGAGAGTCACGACAGACCTCCACTCGAAGACTCACTCCTATCTTATTCGCAAAACGCTGACAGAGCATATATTCCGTACCCAGTTGCTTTCCACGATAGTCATAATAGGTCTCTGGTCCTGTCACAGCGAGTGCTATCAACTCACCATTACTGACAATTTGCTCCAAGTCGAAGTCGGCAGTAACAGAATCTGCCTCCTCTCCACCCCATGGTGTCATCGGTTCCTGTTGTTTCTTGGTACAGGAAGCCAGCAGGATCATCAACCCTAAAAGATGAATATATATACTCTTTTGCGTCAAAATCTTTGAATTTTGAGTGCAAAGGTACGATTAAGCGAGCACAAAACAAAACATTTTCTTGCAAATATGATGAGAAATGCGTACCTTTGCGCACTAAATTAGCTAATTAGTTATATGTTAAGAATTGCAGTACAGTCAAAAGGTCGTCTGTTTGACGACACCATGAACCTGCTCGCAGAGGCAGATATCAAGGTTAGTTCAGGACGACGCACACTATTGGTTCAGTCGGGCAACTTCCCATTGGAAGTGCTCTATCTCCGTGATGACGACATTCCCCAAAGTGTGGCAAGTGGTGTTGCCGACATCGGTGTGGTCGGTGAGAACGAGTTTGTAGAGCGAGGTGAAGATGCGGAAGTCATCTCTCGCCTAGGATTCTCCAAATGCCGTCTCTCCCTTGCCATCCCCAAAGAAATCGACTATCAGGGTGTAGAGTGGTTTAATGGCAAGAAAATTGCCACCTCCTACCCCAATATCCTCCGTCAGTTCATGACAAAGAAAGGTATCCATGCTGAGATTCATGTCATCACCGGTTCTGTGGAAATCAGCCCGGGCATCGGTCTTGCAGATGGCATCTTTGATATTGTCAGCAGTGGCTCTACCCTTGTGAGCAATAATCTCCGAGAGGTAGAGGTAGTGATGGAAAGTGAGGCTTTGCTGATCGGACACAAGGGAATGACGCAGGAGAAGCGTGATATCCTGGAGCAGATGCTGTTCCGCTTCAAGGCGGTGAAAGACGCCGAGGACAAGAAATATGTTCGCATGAATGCTCCGAAAGCCCGTTTGCAGGAAATCATCAACGTATTGCCAGGCTTAAAGAGTCCTACCATCATCCCCCTCGCCGACGACGAGTGGTGCTCTGTTCATACCGTCCTTGACCAGAAACGTTTCTGGGAGATTATCGGTAAGTTGAAGGAGATGGGAGCACAGGGTATCTTAGTGACACCAATTGAGAAAATGATTCTTTAAAGACTGAAGAACTAAAGGATTGAAAATTGAAATGAGAATCATTAAATATCCGAAACGGGAGCAATGGGCAGAGATCGTAGAACGTCCACGACTCGACCTGACGAAGCTGAACGCTACGGTGAGCAGCGTCCTTGCAGACGTGAGACAGCGAGGAGATGCAGCGGTAAAGGAATATGAGGAGAAGTTCGACAAGGCAATACTTACCTCTCTTGCTGTCACTGAGCAGGAGATGGACGAGGCGGAGCAGGCTATCAGCAACGACTTGAAGGACGCCATCATCCTCGCTCATCATAACATCAAAGTATTCCATATCGCCCAGCGTTTCGTAGGACAGAAGATCAAGACGCAGGAAGGAGTGACCTGCTGGCAGAAGAGTGTTGCCATCGAAAAGGTAGGACTCTACATTCCAGGCGGCACGGCACCACTTTTCTCTACCGTCCTGATGCTTGCGACTCCTGCCAAGATCGCTGGCTGTAAAGAAATCGTGCTCTGCACCCCTCCCAACAAAGAAGGCAAAGTGAATCCCGCCATCCTCTATGCCGCCCGTGTCGCTGGTGTCAGCAAGATTTTCAAAGCCGGCGGTGTACAGGCTATCGGTGCGATGGCATATGGAACGGAATCTGTTCCTAAGGTCTTTAAGATTTTCGGTCCTGGTAACCAATATGTGATGGCGGCAAAGCAACAGGTCAGTCTTGACGAGGTGGCTATCGACATGCCCGCAGGACCTTCCGAGGTCTGTGTCCTTGCCGATGAGACTGCCAATGCAGAGTTTGTTGCTGCCGACTTATTGTCGCAGGCTGAGCATGGTATTGACTCCCAGGTACTGCTCATCACAACCTCTGAGAGTAAACTGGAGGAAATCCATCAACAGGTTGACAAACAACTTGAAGTATTGCCACGCAAAGAACTGGCTTCCAAAGCATTAGAGAACAGTTGCTATGTACTCGTCAAAGACTATAACGAGATGATGGCATTAACGAATCTCTATGCACCAGAGCATTTGGTGATACAGACCAAGAACTACGAAGAACTGGCAGAGAAGGTCATAAACGCAGGCAGTGTGTTCTTAGGATCCTATGCCTGTGAGAGTGCCGGTGACTATGCCAGCGGTACGAACCATACACTCCCCACTCACGGATATGCCACTGCCTATAATGGTGTGAATCTCGACAGCTATTGTCGCAAGATCACATTCCAGCATCTTACAGAAGAAGGTATCCGCCATATCGGTCATGCTGTAGAACTCATGGCTGAGGCAGAACAACTGGATGCCCATAAGAATGCGATGACTGTTCGTATTAAGAGTCTCACCTAACATACCTAACTCCCCCAACATACCTACCCGCCCTATGAAACCACTTGAGCAATTAGTCAGAAAAAACATCTGGAGTCTGGCACCATACAGCAGTGCCCGTGACGAATACTCTGGGAAGGAGGCACATGTGTTCCTTGATGCCAACGAGAATCCATACGGTGCACCTTACAACCGCTATCCGGATCCATTGCAACGTGAGTTAAAGAAACAGATAAGCAAGATAAAGGGCATCCCAGAGCAGATGATATTCCTGGGTAATGGCAGCGATGAGGCGATCGACCTGCCCTACCGGATCTTCTGTGAGCCAGGCAAGGACAATGTGGTTGCCATCGAACCGACCTACGGGATGTATAAGGTATGTGCCGACATTAACGACATAGAGTATCGTCCTGTACGTCTGGACGAGAATTACGACTTCCAAGCGGCTGACTTGCTCAAGGCTTGTGACAGCCATACGAAGATGATCTGGCTATGCTCTCCCAACAACCCTACGGGTAACTCACTCAACCGCGATGAGATCATCAAGGTCATTGAGGCTTTTGAGGGAATCGTCATCGTGGACGAGGCATATAGCGACTTCGCCCAGCAACAGACTCTCCGCACGGAATTGGTAAAATACCCCAACCTCATCGTTCTCAATACGATGAGTAAGGCATGGGCACTGGCTGCTATCCGTCTCGGAATGGCTTTCGCCTCCAAAGAGATTATATCAATATATAATAAGGTGAAGTATCCGTATAATGTCAACCAGCTCACTCAGCAACAGGCGCTGGAGGCATTGAAGGACCCATACGAGATAGACAAGTGGGTGAAGACACTCCTTGCCGAGCGCAGTCGACTCATGCAAGCATTTGCTGAGCTACCCATTTGCGAGGAGGTGTATAAGACGGATGCCAACTTCTTCCTCGCCAAGATGACAGACGCGCAGAAGATTTACGACTATCTGGTCGACAAGGGTATCATCGTCCGCAACCGTACCCGTGTACAGCTTTGTCACAACTGTCTGCGTGTTACCATCGGTATGAAGAGCGAGAATAACGAACTACTCTCTGCGTTAAGACAATACTAGATACTCTGGAGTCTCTAGAAAATCCAGAAAGAGATGGAACGACTCTGGAATAGTAACTATATCAAGGTGATGACAGCAAATTTTTCGCTGTTCTTCGCCTTTTATTTGCTCACCCCATTACTACCCCTCTATCTGAGTGAGACGTTTGGAGCGACGAAGGACGTCATCGGACTGGTGTTGTCTGGCTATACCATCACGGCACTCCTCTTCCGACCATTCAGCGGCTATTTCGTCGACTCGTTCCCACGTAAGACCGTACTACTGGTGAGTTTTGCAGCCTTTGCCATCATTTTCGCAGGCTATCTCGCCGCAGGCACCCTCCTGCTCTTCACCATTGTCAGGACACTGCACGGAGGTCCTTTCGGTGCCTTGACTGTTGCCAACTCTACCGTTGCCATTGACGTACTACCATCATCCCGTCGCAACGAGGGTATCGGCTACTACGGACTCTCTAACAACCTCGCGATGGCGATAGCACCCTCCTTCGCCATCTTTGTCTATGCGGAAACCCATAACTTCGAGCTTCTGTTCTGGCTTGCCTTTGCCATCGCCGTCTTTGGCTGGATTGTCGATGCGACGATAGAATTAAAAAGCAAGAAGGATGATGCAAGAGGTCAGACATCCGACATCAGCCATCAGCCATCGACCATCAGACCTCGTAAACTCTCATTAGACCGTTTCTTCCTCGCCCGAGGCTGGCTATTGGGAGTGAATATGGTGTTCTTCGGCTTCTGCTTCGGTGTGTTGAGCAACTATCTCGCCATCTACGGCAAACAGGTGATGGGTATCACTGGCGGCACAGGAACATGGTTCATGCTCTGTTCCATCGGACTCATCCTCTCCCGCCTGCAAGGTGGCAAGGCTCTGCGCAAGGGACTGCTCACCCATAACGCCTCAGAGGGTATGGTCATCTCCTTAGTAGGCTACACGCTCTTCGTGGCATCACCAAACATGTTCGGATATTATTCCTCCGCCATCCTCATCGGCCTGGGTAACGGTCACATGTGGCCAGCCTTCCAGAACATGATGATATCGATGGCGCATCATAACGAGCGCGGCACTGCCAACTCCACCATTCTTATCTCCTGGGATATCGGTATGGGACTCGGCATCCTCGCCGGTGGAGCCATCGCCGAGCTTTTTGGTTATACAGCTGCCTTCTGGACGGTCGCCATCACGAATGCCGCCGGTGTCCTTCTCTATTTTCTCAAGACCCGTCAGTTCTTCCTCATACGGAAGATAGAGGAAGAGGCATAAATGCAACTATATTTATATTTTTTCCTATGACAACCATTGTGTTTCAAAATATAATGTTTACCTTTGCAGCAAAGCAGAATTATTTTTAACTAAAAACAAAAAACATGAAGCATTTATTATTTTCCCTGGCACTAATCGCTGTGACAGTGTTTGTACTAAGCGCCTGCGCCACCAAGAATGAGACAAACGACGGAGAGAACAACTTCCGCATCAAACGCGGAACAAACTTAAGCCACTGGCTGTCGCAGAACAATGAGGACCGTGGTGAGGCACGTGAGAAGCATATCCAGGAAGACGACTTCGCACGACTGGACTCATTAGGCTTCGACTTCGTACGTATCCCCATCGATGAGGTACAGTTCTGGGATGAGCAGGGCAACAAGCTGCCTGAGGCATGGAAACTGCTGACCTTCGCCCTCGACCAGTGCGGCAAGCATCATCTGCGTGCCATCGTCGACCTGCACATCATCCGTTCTCACTACTTCAATGCTGTCAACGAGGATGGTGCCAATGCCAACACATTGTTTACCTCGGAGAAAGCACAGCAGGACCTCATCAACATGTGGTACCAGCTGTCGGACGAGCTGAAAGGCTACAGCACAGACTCTGTCGCCTATGAGTTCATGAACGAACCCGTAGCAGAAGACCACGAGCAATGGAACCAGTTGATTGCCAAGGTACATAAGGCTTTGCGTGAGCGGGAGCCACAGCGCACACTGGTCATCGGCTCTAATCTCTGGCAAGGCTACCAGACCATGAAATACCTGAAAGTACCTGAGGGTGACAAGAACATCGTACTGTCCTTCCATTACTATAACCCCATGCTCCTGACACACTACGGCGCATGGTGGACTCCCCTCGGCAAGTATACCGGCAAGATCAACTATCCTGGTGTCCTGGTTTCGAAGGAAGACTATGAGGCAGCACCAGACTCACTGAAACCTGAACTGGAGCCATATACCAAAGAGGTATGGAACATCGACCATATCCGCGCAGACTTCAAGGACGCCATCGAGGCTGCGAAGAAATACAACCTGCAACTGTTCTGTGGTGAGTGGGGTGTCTATGAGCCAGTAGACCGTGAGCTTGCCTATAAGTGGACGAAAGATATGCTGACTGTGTTTGACGAGTTCAATATCGCATGGACCACATGGTGCTATGATGCCGACTTCGGCTTCTGGGATCAGAAGAAACACGACTTCAAGGACAAACCTTTGGTGGACATGCTGATGAACAGCAAAGGACTGGAGAAGTAATCTGGAAGCAACGAGACAACAAGTCTGACGACGATTCCCACCGGTTGACCGGAGTCAGCAGGTCTGTTGACTGGAGTCGACAGGGTTGCTGACTGGAGTCGACAGGGTTGTTGACTGGAGTCGACAACCGGTTAGGAAGCTTCCAACAACTACAAAGGCAGGCTCTTCACATCGATGAGCCTGCCTCTTTACATGGATCACGCTGCCTCTACGATCTCATTTCCTTACTATCACACTACCACTTGCCTGATGGGTGGCAAGGATAAGCACCTCTGCGATCTGCACATGCTCAGGTGCATTGGCGGCATAGACGGCGACATCAGCGATGTCATCACCTGTCAAGGGCATGATACCCGTATATAGTTTCTTGGCACGCTCCTTGTCACCCCTGAAACGGACATTGCTGAAATTCGTCTCTACGAGACCGGGTTTCAGGTTGGTCACTCGGATGGCGGTGTCTGCCACATCGATGCGCAGTCCATCTGTCAGAGCCTTTACGGCAGCCTTGCTCGCACAATAGACATTCCCTCCAGCGTATGCGGCGTCACCTGCCACAGAACCGACATTGATGATATGTCCACGATTGCGTTTCACCATTCCAGGTACCACAAGACGCGTCATCGTCAACAGACCCTTGATATTCGTATCTATCATCGTCTCCCATTCATCGAGGTCACCCTCATACTCAGGTTCCAAGCCCAGTGCCAGACCGGCATTGTTTACCAACACGTCGACAGCCTGCCATTCTGCCGGCAACTCGTCCATCAGTCTCGTAGCCTTCTCACGGTCTCTCACGTCAAAGACCAAGGTGATGACCTCAGTACCTTTGGCTGTCAGCTCCTGACGAATCTCCTCGAGCTTTTGAGTGTTACGTCCTGTCAATATCAGCCTGTCACCATTCTCTGCGAACTTCCTAGCGCAACCAAGTCCTATACCACTCGTCGCACCTGTTATCAACACTATCTTATCCATATTAATCAGATGTTAATTTATTCCATTTTGCGTACAAATATACGAAAAATAAAACAAAACAAACGGATATAGCCCTAGGATTTATGTTTTATTGGGATATGACGGATATGCCCGCTGATATTCGGTGTATACAAAAACAAAACTAAAATTTGGTTATATGCGTTTTTATTTGTAACTTAGCGCACTAAAACATTTCAATAACATATTTATGATAAAAAAGATATTCGCTAAACCGACAACACTCTGTCTCATCATATTGATAGCAACAGGTATGCTGACAGCATGCAGTAGTGATGACAACAACGAGCAGGGTCAATACCCCGAATCTGACGTTTTTCATCCCATCAATGCGTCTACCCGCACATTGCGTGACATCGTTGAGAAAGACGAATATGACCCGACAAAGCTGGGGGATGTCATGGGCAATTGGCCTATGCTTAGTTCTGCAGGAGAGGGTATCGGTAAACTGATGAAGACAACGTTGAAAACAATCGCGTACAGCCGACTTCCGCAGATGGACGCGCTGTTTAATGAACGTGTGGGTAAAGCTGCCGATGGCTCACGTCAGTGGAATGTGAAACGATATATATTCACCTATAAGAGCATCTCTAGTGCAACGGGTAATGACACCACTCTCATAGGCAGCGTGATATTCCCCAACAATACTATAGGGGAGCCTCATCAGGTGGATGTGCTTACACTATATCATCACCAGGCTTACTTCGATATCTCATGGTTGCCATCCCATTCTGTTACTATGATGGCTATGCATGCACTGCACAATTCTGCCGTGATAGAGCCCGACGGTCAAGGGGCAAGATGGGAGATGGAAGACCTGATAAGAGAGAATCTGCAAGGCGACCTGACTGCCCTGCAGATGGCTGATTGTGTGCTGGCAGCCCTTGGGGTGATGCGTCAGGAGGGAGTGACACTGGCAGATGACGGATACTCAAACAGCTGGGGTACATCGCTCGGAGCTCCTGCCGCCACAGGCTTTGCGCAGTATATGGAGAACGATGCCACACCAGACTTGCAACAACTCTTCAAACTGCGTGCCACCTATATTGGCGAGGGTTCAATAATGCTGAGCCAGATTAAAGGATATGAAGATTTAGTCAAAAACCCACCAGCACAGAAGTTTTATGACGGTTGGAACCCACGTCTGCCATTCTATATATCAACCTGCCCAGACGATGAACTTGTAAATTATGATGAATTGAAGAAATACTACACTAAGTTGCGCACGATGCCAGACGGATCGGTAAACGACAATGTACAATGGTACGATTTCTATATACCTGGTTTCATAAAAAAAATCTTAAATACAGAACAAATCGAAGAATTGTTCGGTGGAAGTGCCATTCACATTGTTTCGTCCGTACTTTCGCTGTATGATGCCAGCATCGTGAAAGATCCTGCTGACATGGAAGGTGAGTTGGATCCTGACAACATGCAATAATGATGACAACAAGCCATAAGATTGTGAAAGAAACAGACACTATAATAAAAGAGTTAACGCCCTCGGAGGAGAAGATATGGTATAAGCACTATGCTCCTGGTGCAACAGCACTGTTAGAGGGGGATATGCCAGAGCAGACGCTTTGGCAGTTCATCTCCACAGCCATCAAGGCTGACAATGACGAACACGATGCGTTTGTATATTTCGGACGACACATCAAGCGCAGCACCGTATTGGCTAAGGTGGAGAAATGGGCTCGTGTGATGAAAGGCATGGGACTGGGTGTGGGCGACCAGATACTGCTCTTCAGTCCTGCTGCCCCCGAATCATATTATGTACTCTTTGCTGCCGACAGCATTGGAGTCACCACCATCTTGCCCAACATGTCTGCCAGTTCGGAAGCACTGAAGAGATACTATGCCCAAGCCAAGGTGGCCTTTGTGTTCGACGGAATGGAAGACCGGCTCAGCAAGATACTGAAGAACCCCCAGTTCGAATATGTGGTGCTGATGGACGTCACCCGTTCGATGCGTGCACCGCTGAAACAACTTTTAGGACTTGCCAACTGGGTGAAAACCCGTCATGTGCGCAACCGTCATACGAAGTATATGACCATGCGTCAGGCTATTGCTAAGTTCAGCCAGTATGAGGGACCTGTCGAGGCGCCCTTCCGTAAAGACCACATCGCGATGGTATTCTCATCAGGAGGCACTACGAAGGCTGGCGAGGCAAAGCTCATCTGCATGACCGACAAGGCGATGGTAGAGATGTTTCGCGGAGCAGAAGTAATGAATCAGCGCATACACGCCTTCGTACCCGGCAACACATCACTTTGTCAACTGCCACCCTTCGTTTGCACAGGCCTGTTCGTATTGGTACTGGTGCCATTGGTTTATGGCATGACGATATACATGGAGCCACGCCTGAACCAAGACACCTTCAATAAAAACTTGAAAAAAACACGTCCCAATATGACGCTGGTGCCCGGTCCCCTGTGGGCAGGCTTCTTCCGTGAGGTAGAACAGCTGCTGGCACAAGGCAAGAAAGTTGACTTGAGCCATTTCAGACTGCCTATCATGGGAGGCGAAGGATGTACGCCGGAGAAACTGGCTTGGATGGACAAACTGATCAGAAAGTGCAATGCACCCACAGGCATCGTGTCGGGCTACGGCATGAGTGAGGTATTCTCTGTCATCACCGTTGACTACCGCCCTGAAGTCATTGACAAACGGAACGACAAACTCGCAATCAGTGTCGGCTATCCATACCCGGGTTTCATCGTAGGTATATTCGATAAAGACGGCCATGAGTTAGGATATAATCAGCGAGGTGAGTTGTGGGTGAACACCCCTACCCGACTGGCGGGCTATCTGGACAACGGCAAGCTAGTGCCTTGTGCGGAAGAAGACGGTTGGATACATACCGGCGACCTCTGTGAGATGGATGAAGACGGATTGGTTTACATATACGGACGCATGGGCAAGTCCGTAGTGACTCCCGACGGCACTCCCGTCTACCTCTTCGACATAGCCAACCGACTGCGCCAGGACAAGGATGTCAAGGAGAGCCTCGTCACTGCTATTGACAGCGACAAGACACAACATCCGCGCATAGTGGCTCACCTGGTATTGGAAGAGGGTGTGCAGATGGATTACGAACTGTTGAAACGCCTTGATGATGACTTGGCAACAATACTGCCCAAGGGCTTTGAGGTGAAGGGTTACAAGCAACAGCAGGAGTTCAAGATGAGCTTTATCTGTAAAACCGATTCCACCTACTACGGATCAGAGCATGATGGTTACCTGAAACCTGTTAACGGAAAGTTAGAGGCGGTGTCATTTTAATATTGAATGAATGATTATGTTTATGAAAAATACTCCCATAAGTAGTTTAATCAGACCGGCAATGCTTACATGTCTGCTATCTTTAGCAGGAATCGTCAAGGCGCAAGTATTGACCCTTGATGACTGTGTTACGATGGCAATGATGTCGAACAAGCAGATACGGGCTACCAACCACTTGGTGAACCAGTACAAGCATACGCAGAAATCGGTCTATGCCAACTTCTTTCCAAACATCAGCCTGAATGCGGCAGATATCTATAGCACGCTTCATACAAGCGCTCTCATGGATATCGCCACACCTATTGGCAACTTTATCGGACAACAAATACAGAACACGTTTCCACTTGTTGTCAATGACGCTTTGCGCAGACAGATATCACAGAGAGTCACGCAAGCCACTCAGCCACTGAATCCTGAGATAGATTTCAAAGCTAAAAATGTGCTGGCAGCAAATATCACGCTAGAACAACCCATCTATACCGGCGGAAAGATCTCTACTGCCAACAGGATGGGACTGCTGGGCGTGAAGATAGCCACTCATGCACAGGAACTTGCCCGTGAGAAGATTCTCGTGGAAGTCTATGAAGCATACCAGCTCTTGATAAAAGCCAAGGAGATGGAAGAGGTGGCACACAAATACGACTCTCTGCTGACACAAATAGAACACGAGGTGAATAGTGCCGTGAGACATGGTATGGCAAGTCATAATGACGAGATGAAGGTGGCAGTGAAGAAGTCTGATGCCGAACTGAAAATCCGTCAGGCAGAAAATGGGATACGACTGGCAAGGATGAACCTTTGTCAACTCATAGGTAAACCACTTGACAGCATGATTGATCCGGTGATACAACATGACGAGGACAATGTGGAACTTGTCGATAAGAATGCCAGCGCTACCGACAGAACTGAATACCACATGCTTGAACTGAGCTCGCAGATGGCGTACGAAAAGGTTCGCATGGAGAAATCGGCATATATGCCACAGCTGGGATTGTTATTTAACGCAGGAATGGTTGACGGTATGGAACTGCAGAACAACAAACTGTTCCGCGGTAGATTCAATATGGCTGTGGGAGCAGTGCTGAAAGTGCCCCTCTTCCACGCTAATGAAACCAAACATAAGGTCGCTGCTGCCAAGGAGGCGTTTCACCAAGAGGTGCTTCGTCAGGAGGAACTGACAGACAAGATGAACCTGGATCTGCAACAGCAAGCCAATGACGTAGACGAGGCACAACTGGAACTGCAACTCAGGAAACGCAACTTAGAACAGTGCGAGGAGAACCTGCACCTCAGCCGCAGTGCCTATTCTGTGGGCATGGAGACATTGAGCGACCTGCTTACAGCACAAGTGTTGTGGCAAGAGGCTTATGCCCAACTTGTAGAGTCGCGTTATATGGCAAAAGTAAAAATGATGAAATGGCGTAAAGCTGCTGGAAGAATACAACAATGAGAAAGTTTTTTATTAACTACGGCACACAAGTGCTTGCACTTACCTTGTCACTCTGTCTGATGACAGCTTGCAAAGAGAAGAATCAGAACAATCAGCCACAACTGGTGAATGTCGTTGAGATAATCCCATCGACAACAGGAGCCAATGCGTCTTACCCTGCTAAGACGGAGGCTATGAACAAGACAAACCTGTCGTTTAAGGTTGCGGGCACCATTGCACAAGTATTGGTAAAAGAAGGTGACCACATAAATGCCGGACAAGTAATAGCACGCCTTGACGACCGCGACTACCGCACACAACTGCGAGCAACAGAGGCAGAATACAGTCAGGTTAAGGCTGAGTGTGAACGTATCATGGCGATGCACAAGGAACGTGCGGTGAGCGACAACAACTACGACAAGGCCCGCTACGGACTACAACAGATTACGGAAAAGCTGACACACCATCGCAACCAGTTGTCTGACTGCGTGATATGCGCACCCTTCAGCGGGTATGTTGAGGATATTTACAAAGAGGCGAAGGAGACTACTGGTCCGGGGCTGCCCGTGCTGTCGGTTTATTCCTCTAAGGGGGTCGATGTGGTCATTAATATCCCTGAGCGTGCCTATGCACAGCGTAAACAGGAAACTACCTACACGGCAACCTTCAACTCGATACCTGGAAAATCTTTCCCGCTTACCGTAAGGAGTGTAGCTGCTACCGCCAATGACAATCACCTGTACGAGATGCGCCTGTCACTGAAAGAAAATGTTCCGAATATCACACCGGGAATGACCGCAATGGTAGAAACAGACCAGAAGCAGACAACCAATAATGGTATTAAGATACCCATGGGAGCGGTGTGGACAGAAGGACAGAAGAGCTTCGTATTCGTATATGACAAGAAGAGCTCCACAGTGAAAAAGACAGAGGTAAAGATCGAACGTTTGGAGAACGATGAAAGCTTTGTCATTTCCTCAGGCTTGCAGAACTGTAGCCAGGTAGTAGCTTCCGGCGTTCATCATTTAACCGACGGACAGAAAGTAAGCGTGATTAAGAAAGCTTCCAGTCTGAACGTGGGAAACCTGAAATAACTTTGAGAAATCCATGATGAAGATTGATTTTTCGCGTTGGGCATTGAACAACCAAAGGTTGGTGGCACTTTTCATTACCATCCTTTCGCTGGGTGGACTGCTGGCATATTATGTCATGCCCAAACTGGAAGACCCAGAGATAGTTGTGCGACAAGCTGTGGTGGTTGGCATCTACCCCGGTGCCTCTTCGCATCAGGTAGAACTTGAACTCACCGACCCGCTTGAGAAAAGTATCGACAAGATAGGTGACGTCAGTTTCCTGCAAAGCTATAGCTATGCCGACATGTGCAACATCCTTGTAACACTCGACCCGGAGGTGCCCGCTGATGAGCTTCAGCGAAAATGGGAACTGATGCGCTACAGGTTAGAAGAAACACAGTTGCCGTCAGGTGCGCAGTATATGGTGAAGGACGACTTCGGTGATGTGTCGGGTATGTTCTATGCCCTGACTGGCGACGGCATGAGTCCGAAGGATTTGGAAGCCTATGCCGACATGATAAAACGCGAGTTACAGACAATAGATGATGTAGGACGTATTGACATCTACGGCAAGATACCTCGCTGCATCAATGTATCACTGCGACAGGACCAGCTCGCACATCTGGGAGTATTGCCTGCTGAAGTCATTGCCACACTTAACGGACAGAATGCCAACGTCTATTCAGGCTACTTCCAAAGTGGCGGACGACGTATCCGTGTGTGTGTGGATGACCGCTATCAGACTCCAGACGATATTAAGAGTCTTGTCATTCAAGGACATCAGAACGACCAGATCCGACTGGGTGATATAGCTGAAGTAACATTAGACGAGGAGAAGACTCTGCGTGAGGAAATGCTGCGCGACGGACAACATGCCCTGGGCATCAGTATCTCTGCAGCTTCAGGAACCGATATCATAAAGGTCGGAAATGAAGTAACCAAGAAGATTGAGGAGATTGAAAGCAACCGCCTGCCTGCCGGTGTGAAATGTGAGAAGATATTCTACCAACCTGAACGCGTAAGCTCAGCACTGGGAACCTTCATGTTGAACCTCTTCGAATCTGTCATGCTGGTAATCGTGTTGCTCATCTTCTGCATGAATTTCCGCTCGGGACTCATCCTGGGTATCACACTGGTTATTACCGTGTTAGGTACCATCTTTGTGCTATACTATTTCGACGGAACCCTGCAGCGCGTTTCTTTGGCATCATTCGTCCTGGCGATGGGTATGTTGGTGGATAATGCTGTCGTTATTGTCGATGGAATCTTAGTCGATAGCCTTGCAGGAAAGTCACACATGGAAGCGCTCACATCCATCGGACGGAAGACAGCCATCCCATTGTTGGGAGCCACATTAATAGCCATTCTGGCATTCCTGCCTATCTATCTAAGCCCCGATGTCACAGGACTCTACATCCGGGATATGTTCATAGTGCTGGCAGTATCGCTGTTCCTGTCATGGATATTGGCTTTGATATTCATACCTATACTTGCAAAGCGGTGGCTAGTGACAAAAGAAGAGCGGGCGACAAAAGACATATACAACAGTCGCTGGCATCACATGCTCTCAGACGTGCTGGGTAAGTCGCTTCGCCATCGTAAGCTGACAGTGTCACTGATGCTGCTTTTGCTATTGGGGGCCGGGCTTGGCTACCAGCTGATGCCACAGGGACTGTTCCCGGATATGAAGTATGACCAGCTGTATATAGAGTATCAGTTACCAGAAGGTCACGACCCCCGTCAGGTTAAGTCAGACCTTGAGAGCATGCGTAAGAAGCTGATGGCTAAAGACTACGTGACACACGTCACCACGTCAGTAGGAGCCACCCCCTGTCGTTACAACCTGGTACGTTCTGTGGCACTGCCGTCTCTTTCCTATGGTGAACTGATTGTTGACTTCAAGGATGCAAGTACCATCAACAAGCACATCGATGAGTTGCAGGAACAACTTTCCGCAGACTATCCTGACGCCTACGTGAAGGTAAAGGAGTATAACCTGATGTTCATGCGCTACCCCATTGAGATAATGTTTACAGGACCTGATCCTGCCATATTACATCAGTTGGCTGACACTACGATGACCATCGTCCGCGACAAAGGCGTTATGGCTCCTGTAACGAGTGACTGGATGCCGCGCTACCCCACCCTGCACGTTGCCTATAATCAGCCCAGTGCCCGTCAGAAGGGCATCACACGTTCCGATGTGGGTTTGTCGCTGATGTCAGCTACAGACGGACTTCCTGTGGGAGTATTCTACAGCGGCACCGAGAGAAATAATATCTACGTGAACATCACAGACGGAAAGGGACAACCACAGGCTAATCTCGACGATGCGACAGTATTCAGTATGCTGCCCGACCTCAACAAGATAACCGACAAAGAGCAGTTGCTGAAAGCCTTTAAGGACGGTAAAATACCGCAGCTTACAAACACAGCACAACTTGCAGAGGTAAGCGACGGTATAAGAATAGAATGGGAAGAGCCCGTCATTCCGCATTACAACGGAAAACGCGTACATACTATTGAAGGAGCACCGGCTCCCGGCTATGGCATTGAAGAGGCACGTAAGATTCTGGAAAAGGAGATTGACAAATTACAGATTCCTACTGGCTACGAAATAGAATGGGGAGGTGAGAAGAAAGCAACAGACATGTCGATAGAGAACCTCTTTGCCAATTACCCGCTGGCAATACTGCTGATGTTCGGTATTCTGGTATGGTTGTTCCGCAGCTACCGCACATCATTGCTACTCTTCTGTTGCATTCCGTTCGTCTTTGTAGGTGTCATCCCAGCCATGCTTCTCTCCGGTCAGAACTTCGGTTTCGTTGCCATCGTTGGTGTATTGGGACTGGTGGGTATGATACTTAAAAACGGTATCGTGCTTGTCGATGAGATGCAACTGCAGTTACGAAGTGGGAAAGACAGCCAACAGGCACTTATTGACGCATCACTCTCACGCCTACGACCAGTGACTATGGCTTCACTCACCACCGTGCTGGGTATGGTACCGTTGCTTTTTGATGATATGTTTGGCTCGATGGCTGCTGCCATCATGGGTGGACTCATTGCAGGAACCATCATTGTGCTCATTATCATCCCCGTGCTTTACTCTCTGTTCTACAAACTGAAATAACGTTTAAGTGAGATCTTACTCATGTGATTTTGTTTGAACCATGATGCCATTATTGATTTGACAACTTTTGCTTTCTTTGTATACACACTGAGCGTATTAATAAAAAGGGACCTGTCCGTTTGGGCAGGTCCCTTTGCAAATTATGTAAGAGTGATTTTTACTCCTCTACAGCAGCCTGGGCGGCGGCAAGACGTGCGATTGGCACGCGGAATGGAGAGCAAGATACGTAGTTCATGCCAATCTTAGCACAGAACTTCGCACCTGATCCTCCCTCTGCTCTCGTTTAACCGTAAGTTTCAATCAAGTACTTCACAAACTGCGGGTCACCGAAATTTCTGGTGCCTGCGTCGTGCTGGTTCATCTTGGCTATATGAGCCATCTCCTCGTCGCTCAGCGCGAAGTCGAAGATGTCGATGTTTTGCGCCATGCGCTCCTTATGGCTCGACTTTGGAATAGCCACGAAGCCACGCTGGGTGAGCCAACGGAGGGCTACCTGAGCAGCGGTCTTGTTGTACTTGGCACCTATAGAAGCCAGTAATTCACTCTTTACGATGCCGTCAGTACCTTGTCCACCGAGTGGATACCATGCCATCATTTTAGTGCCAAACTCGCCATGAATCGGCTCAATGCCCGTCTGCTGAGAGAGGGTGTTGCATTCCAACTGGTTCACCATCGGTTTCACATCTACATAGTGGGCAAAGTCGAAGAAACGGCCTGCCTGAAAGTTGCTCACGCCGATGGCGCGGACTTTGCCAGCACGATAGGCCTTCTCCATAGCCCGCCAAGTGCCGAATACGTCACCATAAGCCTGATGGATAAGCAACAGGTCAATATACTCTGTCTGCAACTTGCGCAGGCTCTCGTCGATGCTCTTGGCAGCTTTTTCCTCGCCAGCATTGGATATCCATACCTTTGTTACAAGGAACAGATCCTCGCGTTTGATGCCACTCTTGCGCCAGGCATTACCCACGCCCTCCTCATTCTGATAGGCCTGTGCCGTATCAATCAGGCGGTAGCCCACACTCAAAGCATCACTCACACAACGTTCACACTCGTTAGGGCTTACGAGAAACACACCGTAGCCCAAGGTCGGCATCTTGACACCGTTTGATAATGTAATATACTCCATATTATTGATTTACAATTTGACGATTTACCATTTACAATTGATTTAATGATTTGGCTATTTACTCCCCTCGCCATTCGGAAGGGGGATGAGGGTGAGGCTTTTCAGCCATTTCTCAACCTTTTTCTTCTCCGTGCGCACTTCGTGACCGTATATGCTGAAGCCCTTTGTGACATTTGCACCAGGGAAAGCTTCCTTCACATCCTCCACACAGTTGGCCAATCCAGAACCTTCATGAGTGGTGAAAGGAATGACGGTTTTACCTTTCAGGTCGTTAGCATGCTTCTTGAAGAAGGTGAACATCACTTGCGGATAGGTGCCCCACCAGACGGGGCCACCAATGAACACCGTATCGTACTTTGACAAATCAATGTCGCCCTCATACGCTGGCAGTTCGCCGTTCTTAGCTTCTTCCTGGGCCAGTTTGATGAGCGGGTTGTAGGCCATGCCGTCATACTTGTGGGTAACGATTTCAAACTGCTCTGCACCCGTCAACTCTGTGATGTAGTCTGCCACAATCTTTGTGTTTCCCACCTCAATGTTTCCTACTGCGTAGTTGTCTCCCGCATGCGAGAAGAACACCACAATTGCCTTTCCGTCCTTTGCCATAATTTTCTCCTGTTTTGCGCCGCCGCTGCAAGCCGTGGATACAAGCAAAGCCAAAGCGGCTGTGATAATATTCTTGATATTCATGATGGTTTGTCTTTATCCTAATTTGTATTCCCCTGTGCGTATGCTTGCAATAACGCCACCGTCTATGAGCAGGTCGGTGCCGGTAATGAATTTTGCATGTTCACCCAGCAGGAAGGCTGCTGCCTCTGCAATCTCGTCGCTGGTGCCTGTGCGTTGGGCGGCTGAAGCATCAATCATGCGCTGGTAACCCTCACCGTTGGCATTGAACTCGTCGTAGGCAAGCGGGGTTACGATAACTCCTGGAGAGATGGTATTGATGCGGGCACGACGCTTACGCCATGAAGTGGCAGCAGCACGCTGTGCCTGCAGATGGTTCATGCGCTTGGCAATCATATAGGCAAAACCGCTGTTCTGCATGGCCACCTCCTGAATGAACTTTACAACTTTCAGCTGA
>JAEEGH010001400.1_pt1 | contig 69884 bp, 53 predicted proteins | sample 9134181 | NCBI WGS metagenome assembly JAEEGH01 (sample SAMN16246544, study PRJNA631951) | gut metagenome | biome: gut microbiome; feature: rumen; material: DP-attached | host: Bos | place: Iran: Karaj | collected 2018-10
TGTTCATTGAAACGGCGATTATGGTGATTAAATTTGTAATGATTGAAACGGCTGCTCCAAGCGCAAGGGCACGGAAGAAGTAACGCTTGCGGTTCAGGCGGTTGTCGTAACGCAGGAACATGGACTGTAGGTCTTTGTCCGGTTCGTATTTGGGGCCTGTTCCGCCCCTGGCAAATTCTTCCTTGCGGCTGTAATCAGACTGCGGAAAGGCCTGTTCAGCTTCCTGGCGCAGAGAAGATTGCGAAGGCCTGCTGTCTTTTAGCGTTTCTTCATGAACAGGCTGAGGGCCCGGGGGTGTCTGCTCCCGTGGCGGGACGAAAGAATCCTGCGGTTTTTCAGGAACCGGGCCTGGATGAATTGCTCCCAATGTGGCAGCCGCTGTGGCGCCGGCAGCACCGGTCACTGCGGAAGAAGTGTCGGGAATTGCAGATGTTGTGGAAGGATCACCGGTCGGGGCATTTGCTGGAGATGTATTTACCGCAGCATCTTCCGGCAGTGAATTGGGTGTAACGGGGGTTGTCGGTACTGCCGATTCAGTTTGCTTTACCGGAGCTCCGCAATTCGGGCAGAATTTATTTTCGCTCTTTAAGGGCGAACCGCAGTTTTCGCAAAAATTAGCCATGATTGTTTCCTCCTCGCTTACAGTTTATGTAAGATTAAATATGAAAAATCTTAGTACAGAATAATAACAAAGCTTCTGTAAAAAAGAAATAAAACACTTACTTTCTATCGTTTATAAAAAACTTGTCGTCAAAAGATTTTGTAAATCTCTCAATTATATTCTATACTATCGGGCAGATATCTGTAAATGCAGCCTGTAAAAAATATTATGGTGTAAGGTGATGCAATTTCCCGGGAAATATTGTAAAATTAAACTGCAGGAGGAAATTGACATGAAAAAAATACTAACGCTTTCACTTATTTTTACACTGCTGTTTACAGGCATGTGCTTTGCGGAAAAAAGCAAGCTGAAAAAGAAAACATGGACACCAGTTCAGACAAGGGTGGAAAATTCAATAGAAGTTCAGGACTTTTATAATCACATGGAAGTACACCATGAAGGAGATAAACAAATCGGCCTTTGGTTCGTGACCTTTATTCCCAATCAAAAGGGCGTGACGCATTCATATTTTTATGAAGCGGTAGTTATGGATTACGGAACCGGGAAATACAGGATTATCCGCGCTTACCAGGCAGACAGGAAGAATAAAAAAGTCAAGACGTCAGATCAGCGTTTTATTGACGCGGAATGGAAAGGTATTGCCGGAACAAAGTATGAAACGTTGTATCACAGAATGAAACCTTCGATTTGGTGAGAAAGCTATTGACAAAGGATGCTTTTTTCCGTATAATATCGCTTGTAAAGCTTTTGGGGGCGTAGCTCAGCTGGGAGAGCGCTTGAATGGCATTCAAGAGGTCAGGGGTTCGATCCCCCTCGTCTCCACCAGAATTCATGCGGGTTTGCGATTTTTCGCAGACCCGCTTTTTTCCTTTTTTGGAGTTATGAACTTTTTTGATAAGCTGGTGTGAGCCTGTATCGTTCAACCCGGCGAATGTCAGGAGGCCGGGCTTTCACGCAAAACCCCATGACCCTGCTCTCATACAGATTATATAATCTGTTTGACGGTTATTCTATACTGATGCATAACCACCTGTCTATCATATATTAATGAGTACGTAGGGTTTAATCGCAGTAATCATGCGGGTTTGCGAAACAAAACCGGGTGTTTTTACACCCGGTTTTATATTTTCCCGGAAGAAGAATTGTCAACTTGATTAAATGATTATTAAATGATATAATTCTTATTAGTAATCATTTCTTTTAAAATAACAATAGTATCAGGAGGCTATTCTAAATGAATTACTTTGCAACAGGATTGGATTATTTCTTTAAGGGTGGACCTGTCATGTATCCGCTGCTGCTCTGTTCTATTGCAGCCATTGCGATCTGCGTGGAACGCTATCTTTTTTTTAAAAAGGCTGACAGCGGCAGGGAATTCACCAGGCAGTTCTGTGATTACATAGAACAGGATAACTGGACAGATGCCAAGGCGCTGGCAGATTCGACCCGGGGCGAAATTGCCAAGTTAGCCACCATCTTTATGGCCAGACACGGGAACTATGAAAAGCTGGAGAACTTTGTCGGAATAAAAGCAGCCCGGGCAATTGATAAATTCGAGCAGCGTCTTGATTATCTGAACGTTATCGTCGCACTTGCGCCGGTTCTGGGTCTTTTGGGCACCATTACCGGTATGATCAGTTCGTTCAATAACTTCAGCAAAAGACTGGATGATCCGCTTATCGTTACGGCCGGTATTGGCGAAGCTCTGATCACTACGGTTTTCGGTCTTTGTATTTCTATTGTTGCTATTTGCATGTACGCCTACTTTAACCGCCGTCTTGCAGGAATTACCCTGAATGTGGAAGATATGAGCAATACGCTGCTGGAGGCTATTGCAAAAAAACTGGATAAACAGGCGGGTAACGAGAAATGATTAAATTAAAATCCAGAAGAAATAAAATGCCGGCAATGATGCTGAGTCCAATGATCGATATGATGTTCCTGTTACTCATATTCTTCATTGTCAGCACCATGCAAATGACCGAACTGAAAACGATTCCGGTGAAACTGCCGGTTGCTACAGAAGCGGTGATTCAGAATACGGCAAAGTTCACGGTAACTATTAAAGACGATGGCGCCTATTGGCTGGCAGATAAAGTAATAAGCAAACAGGAACTGATCAATAAGGCGCGTGAGGAGCAAAAGAAGGATGAGAAGTTCCATATTGTTATACGCGCGGATGAGAATGTACAGTACAAGGCAGTGATAGGCCTCCTTGATTCGTTCAAAAAAGCAGGTGTGTCACGTGTAGGCCTGGCGACGGAGAAGGATACTAAGAAATGAACGTAAACAACGATGAAAAGAAAGGGCTGGTGTTTTCCGTCCTTTTCCACATTGTCTGTTGCGCTCTGGTTGGTCTTCTGGTTCTGACCAATTTTCATACCTTTCCGGAAGAGCCGGTGTATGATGTTGCCCTGGTGGGCGGTGGCGATGCGGCGCCTGAAGTATCGCAGCCGGAACCCGAACCGGAGCCTGAACCGGAGGAAATCATAAAGCCCAAAGAAGACGACATTGTAGAAAAGAAGGAAAAACCTGTTCCTAAGAAGCAAACAACGCAAAAACCTTCCGCAAAGCCGAAATATACGGCGCCGGGTGGGACCGGGTCAGGCACCAAGCCGGGAACTAATGTTGGAAAAGGCGACGGTATCGGGCCGGCCAGTGATGCAATCCAGGCTCCGGCTGTACCGCCCCGGGTGACGCGTTCCCGTATGCCGTCCTATCCGGAATCGTGCCGTAAAAGCGGGATTACCGGGACAGCGGTGGTACGTTTCCTTGTAGGAAAGAGCGGTGGGGTTGAATCCGTTGTACTGGCAAGATCCAGCGGCAACGGGGCTTTAGATCAGGCGGCCCTGAACGCGGCCGGCGGTTTTCGTTTCAAACCCGGACTGGACGGGTACGGGCGCCCGATTCGCTGTTATGCTTACCAGCCTTTCGCATTCAGACTGTAATGTTAAAAAAACTGAGTGGAAATCAATATTTTACCAAATTGACCATATTCCTGATATACAGGGCCTGCCTGATGTGCAGAGCCCTGTATTCTGTTTTTGTGAGAACTCATAACTATATTGCTGGTATACAGGTATGAAGTAGCCCAAACCGCCTTGCTGCCTGCATCTGAAAAAGCGCTTGACTGTTTTCCCTGTATATAGTGTATAGTGTAATCGCAGGGAAATATTGCGTTAACCAGTGTTTCCTGCCAGTCATTTTGATAGCAATATTGTATGATTGCATATAGGAATTCCCTGAGAAGATACTAATTTAAAGGAGGAAAATCATTATGGCACATCCGAAGTTTGAAATTCCGACTGATCCTCATGGAAAAGCGCGCTATGAAAGCGCCAAGCTTCATGCGGAAGCAGCAAAGAAAGCAGGAAAATCTTCCGAAGAGATTCACGCGGTATTTAAAAAGGTAATGGAGTTTAATCCGGTTACTGATCTGGACAAAATTCCGAAAGATGAAGCGCATAAGAAATACCGCAGTGCACTGGTTCATGCCATTAAGGCTAAAGAAGCCGGTAAAAGCGACGCAGAGATCCATGAAGTCTTTGAAAAAGTGCTGAAGAGCAAAGGTTCCGGTCATTGCAAAGCATAACAATATTTTCTGACAGTAAAATTTAAACAGGTTTTCTGCCCAGGTACTGTTTTCAGTAAAACGGGCGCCAGTAAATAAAAAACCTTTTCCCGTATAATTGTTTACGTAATTATGGGGAAAAGGTTTTTGTATTTGAACAAACGAACAATTATGGAAACACAGCTGGTTTGTCTGTACACTTATCATTTGCAAAAATCTTGGTCATCGGACAAACATATTTAATCCTGATTCGCCTAAATTATTAAACATGATGCTCAGGAATTAACCCGGAAAAACAGTTTTGTCACATAAGCCTGTTGATTCTGTGTAAACCAGTGATTTGTTACGGGCAGCACAAATACATCCCCTGCCGGTTTTAGTTTATATTTTTCCAATTGCTGTTGTATTTTTTTGCTGATTTCGTCCGCTTTTTCATAAAACGTTCCGTCAAACGTCATTTCACAGTAGAGGCTTTCCGGTAATGTAAGGATGTAGTATTTTTTTGTTCTGGCTTCTGTCTGGTTTTCATGAACGGTCGGTTTATCAGACGTATTTTGTTCGGGACCGGCAGTTTCAAGGTGATGGTTTTTAATCGGTCCGTTCAGGAAGAAAAAGAAGCCCGTTGAGATATTGCTGCAATGACCCGAAAAAAAGTCTTCCCGGGTAATGACCCAGCCCTGCTGTTTTTCTAACAGGCTGCGGTTATGCAGGTTTTTATGGCTGGCTCTGGCAAACAGGACAATACGGTCTTTCCCGCTGTCTTTTTCGGCAAGCGGATTGATTTTTAAATATCGCGGGGGATAGGAACGGATAAAAACCTGGTTGCGGAGTTCTTTTCGGTCTTCATTCAGTTTATCCGTGATGACAGAAATCGAATTCCGTATCCGTTCGTTTTCCCGGATGATATCCGCGCATGCACGGTCCTTTTTCCGGAAGATTTCATCCAGCTTTTCCCTGCTTCTGTTATTCAGGTAGTCCTGGATATCATTAATAGGGATGTCGAGAGACCGCAGGTTTACAATAATCTCCAGGTCAAGATATTGGGTGATTGAATAATGCCGGTATCCGTTTTCACTGATAAAGTCAGGCGACAGCAGGTGGATCTTATCATAATATAAAAGACTCTGTTTGGAAATGCCAAACATGGAAGCCAGTTCTCCAGCCGTAAAATAGTTTTCGTACTGTTTTTTTGAAATATTATTCATACTAATTCCTTTTTATCTTGACCATACAATAACTATATAGTTTAATATTACTATAATATATTTATTATAGCATAGTTTTTAAATTTGGCAAAAATGATACAAACCAGTAACATGATTCAGATAAAATCAGGTAAATGAATCTGGTTGAAACGGAGAAAGAAAATGAAAGCGGACCCGGTAATCCGGAATTTAATACTAAGTCTTACCGGGACCTGCAATTATGCCTGCGCATACTGCTACGCAGCATATCATCCGGAAGAACGGATGCCGGTGGATACGGCGTTAAAAGCCACAGATATGGCAGGGAAAAGCGGGCAACTGTTTATCCTGCAATTTACCGGCGGAGAGCCCCTGCTTGCGTTTCCCGTGATCCAGGCTGTGACAGAACATGTGGAAGCAAAAGGGTATCCTGCGATTATCCAGCTGCAGACCAATGCTTCTTTGATGACGGACGGGATCGCAGAGTATCTGAAACATCATAAAATTGCTGTCGGAGTCAGTCTGGACGGCCGTCCGCCGGTCAATGACTCCCTGCGTAAAATGAAAAACGGAAACAGTGCTTCTGAAGCTACAATCCGGGGAATCCGCCTGCTGGCTGCCAAAAAGATTCCCATCGGGCTGACCTGTGTTGTTACGGACGCGAATGTAAAAGCCCTTCCCGGTATTGTGCAGATGGCGTATTATCTCGGAAACGTAAGACAGATCGGTTTTGATCTGCTGCGGTGTCAGGGGAGGGGAACCGCGCTCCATCCTGCTGCGCCGCAGGACGTCTCGATGGCTGTGGAACAGTGTTACGCTTTGGCGCAACAACTGGAAAAAGCAACAGGTATCCATATCCTGTTTTCGCAGCTTGAGAAAATCCGGAAAATTGCTTCAGGCAAGGCATGCTCTTTTGGTCAGTGTTATGCCATGCACGGGGAAGAGGCTTACGTAACCTCTGACGGAAAGATTTATGCCTGTTCTTCCCTGGCAGGCGATCCTGCATTTTTACTGGGAAATGTGTGGGATGGCATGGATCCGGAAAGAACAAAACAGGCCGGTTTATTTATTGCTGAAGCGATGCGTGCATGTAAGGAATGCCCTCACCTTTCTGTCTGCGGGGGAGGCTGCTTTACCCGCTGGCAGGGACGTAACGGCAAAGCGGAAGAAGAATGCGCTATGCAGCAGACGTTTGCGAAAATATATCTGAGCCAGGGTGTTTGACGATGCATACTTTTAATATATGTAATTTTACGAATAAAAAACGTTTTATCATACTGTTTCTCTTCTTGCTGTTCCTGTTGACGCTGCTGTGCGGCTGCAAGCAGGATGCGCCTGCAGAAGAAAAAGCTCATTCTGCTGTGAAAAGCAGTTCGGATGTTAAACCGGCAGGCGGAAATCCGGAGCAGTCTTATTCTGCCAAAGACGATACGGGACGGACCCTTGCTTTCAAAACCAAACCCCGCCGGATCGTTTCCGTTACCTATGGCACGGATGAGATACTGAAAACACTGGCAGGACCGGAACGGATTGCAGCATACAGCCGGCATGCGGGCGATCCGGAAATATCTTTTCTGAGCAAGGAAGATGTGAAGCGGGTCGGCAGGAAAGTTGAAAACAACTCGGAAGCCATCTTTGCCCTGCATCCGGACCTGGTGGTCATCTCAACTTCCACCGGGGCTGATGAATTACGCACTCTGGAGAGTATGGGCCTTGCGGTTTACGTGGCCATGAGTCCGAAAACGTATCAGGAGATGCGGCAGAAAGTCCGTAACCTGGGACTGGCGACAGGTGAACCGCAGAAGACCGCAAACCTGCTTAAGCGTATGGATGAGCGGATGAACGCCCTGGAAAAACGTTTACAGACAATACCGGATGACAGGAGAAGAACGGCGGTGGCTTTTTCCATGACCGGGCCCATGGGGCGCAAGGGGGAACTGTTTGATTCCATGATGAAACTGGCCCATGTAATCAATGGCGCTGCAACCGTCCATCCTTTGGGGATTAAAGGACAGATTAGTAAAGAACAGGTGGTGCAGGTAAATCCCGATATGTTTTTGCTGCCGACCTGGAATTATGACAAGCATTCCGACCCGGAAAAGTTTGCCAGGGAATTGATGGAAGATCCGGCTTACCGCAATGTGAAAGCAGTAAAAAACAAGAAAATGGTTTATGTGTCAGACCGGTACCGGTATGTGGCCAGCCATCATATTGTGGACGCTGTGGAAAATATTGCCTATGCTGTATACCCTGAACTCTTTCCGGAAGGCAAACCGGAGGACCAGGAATAAAGATTTGATTTGTATTGTTAAGAAGACGCATTAATCAGTGTTTCCTTAAGTTTATTGATATGTTTTATTGAGGAGGTTCCCTTTGATTAAGAACAAGCGCGCCGCGTTGCTGGGACTTGTCATCCTGCTGTTGTGCGTGACAGCGTTATCCCTGACATTCGGCCAGATTCCGGTGCCGGTAAAAAATACGTTGGCTGTTGTCTGCCATCAGACGGGACTGCCATTATTTACAGAAAAAGATTTTACCCAGGAGCAGCTTGCTGTAATCTGGTTTATCCGTATGCCACGTATGGTAGTGGGGGTTTTGGTTGGCGGAGCATTAGGGATGTGCGGCGCTGTCATGCAGGGAATCTTCAGCAATCCGCTGGCGGATCCCGGCATCATCGGTATTTCCGCAGGCGCTGCAACGGGAGCCGTGCTGGCCATTGCTACGGGTTTTGCCACACAAAGTATGTTCACCATGCCCGCATTTGCGTTCTGTGGCAGTATCTGCGCGGTTGCGCTGACGGTCTTTCTGGCTGCCAGGAACGGAAAAATCCCGGTAATGACATTACTTCTGGCAGGCGTTGCGGTCGGTATGCTGCTGGGAGCTCTAACGTCAGGCATCCTGACTTTTATGAACGAACAGAAATTGCAGCAGTATCTCTTCTGGATGGTAGGCGGTCTGGATTACCGGCGCTGGGAACATGTTTACCTGGCTGTCGGACCGATTGCCTTTGGCATCGTGATCATGTTGCTGCTTGCCAGGCACCTTAATATTCTCGTATTGGGTGAAACCGAAGCCAGAGCGGTAGGCATGCCGGTCATGTATTTCCGTATGGGCCTGCTGCTGGTGTCTGCCATGACCACGGCGACTTCTGTTTGCGTAAGCGGCAACATCGGCTTTGTGGGTCTGGTCATTCCTCACATGATGCGGATGCTGCTGGGCCCGGATCACCGGGTGCTGCTTCCGGCCAGCGCGTTAGGCGGAGCGCTGTTCCTGGTGGTTTGCGATTCACTGGGGCGTGTGGTCCTGGCGCCGGCGGAAGTGCGCGTAGGCATCATGACCGCATTGCTGGGTACCCCGTATTTCTTATATCTGTTGCGTAAGATGCAGAAAGAAAAAATGTAATTTGGGAGAAAAAAATGAGCAAGATTATTTTTATGACCAATGTGATCCGTCGTTTCGGCATCATGCAGCAGATGCTGGACAAACTGCAGAATAACGGGGAAATGCAGGGGGATTTTTCCTGCTGGTGGGTAACAGATAATACAGAATGGAACGCAGACGCTGAAAAACGTCTGGCAGGTACGGATTTTCTGCTGCTGAAGTGGATGGGCAGCGGACTGACCACCACCTTTCTGAAACGGGTACACGCCTATGTGCAGCAGAAGAATATACCCTATTATATTGATGCGGCCGGCGGAGATGACGACAACCTGATTCAGGGCATTACACCGGAACAGGAAGATGCTATCCGCTTATATTCCGTTTACGGGGGCGAAAGCAACCTGTATCACCTCTGGCGGTATATGGACGGACTGGTTGCGGGAGATACTTCTGCTGTGGCAAAACCGGATCCTATCCATTGGACGGGAATCTTTCACCCACGGGCAAAAAAGGTATATACGGATCTGGCAGAGTATGAAAAAGATTTCTGCAGCCCGGGGCGGCTTACAGTAGGAATCCTGTTTTACCGGGATGAATGGGTGTGGGGCGACCTGGAATATCAGAGCCGGCTGATTGAAGAAGCGGAAAAGCAGGGGCTTAATGTCATCTGTGCCTTCAGCAACGGAATGCCCTATAAAGAAATGGGAATGCCTGCGCTGGATGAAGTGTTCAGCCGCTTTTTCTTTAAAAAGGGATTTCCCGTAATAGATGTTTTTATCAATATAACCAAATTCTCCCTGACAGCCAGCGGCGCCCTTAAACTGGATTTTCTGAAACAGTGGAATGTACCTGTACTGGCTGCCTATACGCTTCTTACGGAATATGAAGAGTGGAAGGACAACCTGGAAGGCATGAACGCCATGGAGGTTTCCATTTCCATCTCCCTGCCGGAATTTGACGGTGTGACCCACGGTGTGCCGGTCGCAACCAAAAAAGTACTGGATAACGGGGATATCCGGTATATCCCGATCCCTGAGCGTATCGCCCATATGATCAGCAAGGCCAAAAAATGGGCCGTGTTGCGCCATAAATCAAATGCCGATAAAAAAATAGCGATAATTTTCCATAATTATCCTCCGAAGAATTCCAATATCGGCAGCGGGCTGGGATTAGATACTATTGAAAGCGTGCGGCTTTTGCTGGCCAATATGAAAGAACGCGGGTACAAAGTTGAGTTTATTCCGCAGGATACCAGAGAGTTTATTAAAATACTCACCAGCCACGCAACCAATGACCGCTCCATGCTTTCGGCAAAGCAGCTGGAAGAAGCCAACAAGATTTCCGGGGAAGAATACGGAGCGTTTTACAGTCAGTTTGAAGAGAAAGTACAGAACCAGCTCGCCAAAGACTGGGGAAGTGCCCCGGGCAGCGTTATGGAATATGGCGGAAAGCTGATGGTGCCGGGGACCATGGACGGAAATATCTTCATTACAGTTCAGCCGCCCAGAGGATTTGGCGAAGATCCGGCAAAGATATACCACTCTCCTTTCTGCGCGCCGACTCATCATTATCTTGCCTTTTATCAGTGGGTACGGGACATCTGGAAAGCGGACGCAGTGGCCCATATCGGTACCCACGGCTCCCTGGAATGGCTGCCGGGAAAGAATGCAGGCCTCAGCGCGGGCTGTTATCCGGATTTGTCATTGCGGGATCTGCCCAACATGTATATTTACAATATGACTATTACAGGCGAGGGAATCCAGGCCAAACGGCGCGGGGCTGCCGTACTGGATGAGCATCTGCCTGCGCCCCAGTCCCAGGCCGGCACCTATGATGAACTGGAAGAACTGGAAAAAGCGATGGAAGAATATGTTCATTTCCAGCGGACCGCGCCGGAAAATCTGCCCCGTCTGGAAGAACTGGTGCTGGCTAAGGTTAAAGAAGCGAATCTGGAGGGCGAGGTCCAACGGGAAGACGGACAGCCTTTCGAAGAATATGTGGGCAACCTTCATAATTATATTACCGATTTAAAGAATATGGAGGTCCATGCAGGCCTTCATGTTTTGGGAGAGCCGCCAAAGGATGATGGGCTGACGGAATACCTCTGGCTGCTGACCAGGCTGGACAACGGTAATATTCCGAGCCTGAACCAGACGCTGGCGTCCCAATACGGATATGATTATTATTATCTGCTGGAACACAGCTCAGAAATGTATGAACCGCTGCAGATCACGTTTAATATGCTGATCGACCGTATCGGTGAACAGTGCAGGGACGTGATCCGCATTTTGCAGGACCATGATTTTTCCGATGCCGGCATACAGGCAGTCATGCAGCAGGTCTGGGTAAAAGAAGCGGCCTCAAAACCGCCGGTACAGATTCTGGCAGGAGCATCCCGTACGGCTGCGGATCAGAACATACAGGAAACACCGAAATCGTTTGTGGAAAAGCTTCGTACAGTCTGCGAATATATCTGCCATACCGTGTATCCCAACCTGATGCTGACTTCACAGGAACAGGTTACCATGCTGCGCGGGTTTGAGGCAGAATATATTGAACCGGGGCCCAGCGGGGCTCCCAGCAGCGGCGGGGCAGATCTGCTCCCGACGGGCCGGAATTTTTACGGCGTGGACCCCCGGACATTGCCTACCGCGGCAGCCTGGGAAATCGGCAAAAGCCTGGGGGATCAGGTAATCAGCCGGTTTATTGAAGAAGAAGGCCATTACCCGGAGAACATCGGTATTGTTTTATGGGCAGGGGCGAACATGCGCAGCCACGGCCAGTGCCTTGCGGAGTTTCTGTACCTGCTGGGCGTGAAGCCGGTCTGGCAGTCGGGCAGCCTGCGGGTCATCGGCCTCGAAGTGATGCCGCTTAACGAATTGAAACGGCCCCGCATAGACGTTACCGCCCGGATCAGCGGCCTGTTCCGGGACAGCATGCCGGGCGCCGGTGAAATGCTGGACAAAGCGGTGCTGAAGGTTGCCGCGCTGGAAGAAGATCCGGAACAAAACTATGTCCGCAAACATATTATGGAAGACAGCGCAGAATTAGAAAAAGAAGAAGGCATGGTTAAAGAAGAAGCATGGCGTACCGCGGCATTCCGTATCTTCGGCGATGAACAGGGAGTCTACGGCGCCGGCGTGGCTGCTTTGCTGGAGGCAAAGAACTGGGAAACGATTGACGATATCGCTGACGTGTATGTACGGTGGGGCGCTCATGCCTACGGCGGTAAAACCAGGGGCAAATTCCTTCCCAAACAGTTCCGGAAACGGATGGGAGTATTGGATATCACAATCAAGAATGAGGATAATCACGAAACCAACATGCTCAGCAGCGATGACTACAATGCCTACCATGGCGGCATGATCGCGGCGGTGCGCAGCATCAAAGGCAGCGCTCCCAAATCCTATTGCGGGGACAGCACAGACAGGAGCCGTGTTACCATGCACAGCGTGCAGGAAGAAGCGAAACGCCTGTTCCGCAGCGAGGCCATCAATCCGAAATTCATCGAAGGCATGATGAAACACGGATACAAAGGCGCCGCGGACATGAGCAACATGGTGGCCCACAGCTACCAGTGGGACGCCACCAGTAAAGTGATGGAAGACTGGATGTATGAAAAATACGCGGAAAAATATGTGTTGGATCCCAAAGTGCAGGAGTGGATGCGGGACGTAAACCCCTGGGCCCTGAAACGGACAACCGAAGTGTTACTGGAAGCTTCCCAGCGGGAACTGTGGCACGCAAAAGAAGAAACACTTCAGGCATTGCAGCGCTTATGCCTGGACGTGGACGGTGAGTTGGAAGAACAGGCGGATGAAGCATGAGCAAGGATACGGTTACCGAAAAATTATATACATTGTCTACAGGCGATGAAGTGTACCGCTATGAAAAAAGCATTGTTATTTTTTTCAAAGGCAGGCGTAAAGTTCTCAGTACGTCAGTATTTAACGGCGGATATCATGAGAACTATAACGCGGTGTTTAACCATGATGCCAAGCAGGGCGCCGGCATGCCCTGTGAAATGCTGGCTCCCACTTACACCGAACACATGCAGATCCTGTCGGGACGGCTGGGCCTGAACCCGGAAACCGTAACGGGCATGGGAACGGCGGCGGATATGGAAAACGCAGCGATTGAAACATTGTCTTACCAGAATCTCACAGTAACAGCTATTGTTACTGGCGGTATCGAAACAAACGGAGGCCGGGTGGGAGATCCTGCCGACTTTTTTAAACCGCTGGAAAAACCGGACAAAGCCGGGACTATCAATATCATGCTTGTGTTGGATACGGACCTGCCGCCGGGAACACTGACCCGGGCCCTGGTGACCTGTACGGAAGCCAAAACGGCGGCAATCCAGGAACTGCTGGAAGGGAGCAAGTATTCCAACGGGATCGCTACCGGTTCGGGAACCGATACCACCATTGTTGTGGCCAACAGTGAATCGCCGTTGTATCTGGAAGGGGCCGGTAAACATTCCAAACTGGGCGAGTTGATTGGCCGGGCGGTTAAAGAAGCGGTCAAAAAGGCATTGGACAAACAGACAGGACTGAATCCTCAATCACAGCACAATGCGTTAAAACGTCTGCAACGCTTTGGCGTGAACAAGACTACGTTATGGAAAAAGTATCTGGCTGCAGGCAAGAAGGGAGATGCTCTGCTGAAACCCGAGTTCCTGGCGAAAGCGGAAGCCCTGGCAAAAGAAGAACAGATGCTGACATACACAACGCTGTATATTCATTTGCTGGATCAGTTTTTATGGGAATTGCTGCAGGAAAAGGAAACAAAGGACGGAGCAGAGGCGATACTTGGAATTCTGGCGCAGGCCTACGGCATTCAGCCTTTGAAAATAGAAAAAAAGGTTTCCCAGGAGGCCATGACGGAAACCTGGCAGCAAATGTTTTTAGCAGTTCTGCAAAAGTAAACCTGCAGTCTGTAAACAGGCGGTGTCTTTTCAAAAATACAAATTAATTTGTCTGAGGGGAAGTTTGAGCATGGTGCAGTTATTTAATTTCTGTGTATATCATGATTATGTGAAGCAACTGGAGGAAACGGGAAAAACATTACCGGAATATGTAAAACATCTGGGGCTGGACGGGATTGAGCATCTGATTTACGGAAAGGAAACACCGGAGCCGGCTTTCAAAGACTCTTCCGTGGGAGTCCATCTGGCCTACTGGCCGTACTGGGTGGGATTCTGGAAGAACAATAAGTCCCGGCTGAAGCGGGAATTCAAGTCGGCGAAAGCAAGAAATGACTGTTACTTCGGCGCCCTGAACAAGGATGAGTGGCTGTCGGTCATACAGCAGCACCTGATTGCCGCCGCCGCGGTAAAACCGGAATATATGGTCTGGCACGTTTCAGAGGCGGATGTACAGGAAACCTATACCTTCGATTTTCAATATTCGGATCTGGAAGTGCTGGAAGCGGCTGCTGATGTTTTCAATGCTGTTTCCATGGCCATTCCGTCCCACGTAACAGTCCTGTTTGAGAACCTCTGGTGGCCGGGGCTGCGGCTGACGGAACCGGACAACGTGAAATTCTTTTTTGAGCGTATTCAGCGTAAAAATGTGGGCATCATGCTGGATACCGGGCACCTGATGAATACTAATCCCGACCTGAAGGACGAAGAAGAAGCGGCGGATTACGTCTGCCGGACCGTTGCGAATCTGGGTGAACTGGCGGGGCTGATTAAAGGCGTCCACTTAAGTTGTTCCCTGTCAGGCGCTTACCAGAAGAGTTTTGTGCATGAATATGACCGGCGTACGACCTTTGCGGATATGTATAAACACATCGTACAAATTGACCAGCACCAGCCCTTCCGGACAAAAGCAGCCCGCAGGATACTGGATTTTATACAGCCAAAGTATATAACCCATGAAATGATTTACAGTTCATTGACGGAACTGGAAGAAAAACTTAAAATACAGCTTTCCAACTGCTGACACGGGACAGCAGGGGAAAGGCGTGAAGTGTTCTCTCACATATCAAATCGTTTAGCTGATAGTAAACAGATACTGATACCCAAGGAGGAAGTAATGAAACGCAGAGGAGTCTATCCTTTTACTGCCATTGTGGGGCAGGAAGATATGAAACTGTCACTGATTTTAAACGTAATCAATCCGGCGCTGGGCGGTGTTTTGATCAAAGGTGAAAAAGGCACAGCCAAATCAACGGCAGTCCGTGCCCTGGCAGAATTATTACCGGCCATGGAAACGGTGAAAGGCTGTCGTTTTCATTGTGATCCTTTACAGGAAAACTTTTTATGTGATGACTGTACTGCAAAATTTCATTCAGGTGAACTGAAAGAAACGGAAACGCTGAAGATGCGTGTGGTGGAACTTCCGGTCAGCGCGACGGAAGACCGCGTGGTAGGCACCTTGGATGTGGAATACGCGATAAAGCACGGGGAAAAGAAGTTTGAACCGGGCCTGCTGGCCCAGGCCAACCGGAACATTTTATATGTCGATGAGATTAACCTGCTGGACGATCACGTGGTGGACGTGCTGTTGGACGCGGCAGCCATGGGTGTGAACACGGTGGAACGGGAAGGGGTTTCTTATTCCCACCCTGCCAGATTTGTATTGGTAGGTACCATGAACCCGGAAGAAGGGGATATCCGGCCCCAGCTGCTGGACCGTTTCGCTCTGTCCGTAACGGTTACGGGCGAGCATGACCGGGAAAACCGGAAAGAAGTCATCAAACGCCGTCTCGCTTATGAAGCGGATCCGGAAGGTTTTATTGCTTCTTATCAGAAGGAACAGGAGGAACTGGCGGATAAAATCGTGGCGGCAGGAAAACTGTTGCCTGAGGTTACCGTGCCGGATGTGATGCTGGATAAGGTGGCGGACCTGGCTATCGATCTGGGGGTGGACGGCCACCGTTCCGATATTACAATGATAAAGACGGCTATGACCATGGCGGCATTCCGCGGCAGCAGGGAAGTTAATACGGAAGACCTGAAAATCGCGGCAAGGCTGGCACTGCCGCACCGCATGCGGCGCCGTCCCTTTGAAGACGGAACGCTGGATATGGAAAAAGTGCTTGCGGCCCTGGAAGGATAATTATGTCTGATTACTTTAAGTGTTATCCCTTTGTTGCCGTAACTGGACAGGAACAGGCAAAACGGGCCATCCTTATCGCGTTGGTCAATCATAAGGCAGGCGGACTCCTGATCAGCGGTGTGACCGGTACGGCAAAGTCCGTGCTGGTGCGCGGCGCGGCGGAACTGTCCGGTGACAGGAAACTGTTGAACCTGCCGCTGAACGTCACGGAAGATATGCTCTTTGGCAGCATTGATCTGGAATATGCGGTAACACAGGGGGAAAGACGGTTTGAACCCGGTCTGCTGGGCCGGGCTGACGGAAATATTATTTATATAGATGAGGTAAACCTGCTCCGGCCCGAACTTCTGACCGCCGTACTGGATATCAACATGGCGGGAGAGAACCGGGTGGAGCGGGACGGTATTTCTTTTGTCCATAAAACAGAATACACCGTAATAGGAACCATGGACCCTCACGAAGGGGTGCTTCCCAATCATTTATTGGACCGCTTCGGCCTGTTCGTGGAAACGGAAAACCTGAAAGAAAAAGAGCAGCGTAAAGAAATCATGCAACGTCTTCTGGATTTTGCAAAGGACGCAACCGCATTCCGCGCAAAATATAAAGAAGAAACGAAACAGTTGCAGGCGCAGATTGCAAAAGCACGGGAACTGCTGCCTGAAGTTGAAATCGGCGATGCCATGCTGGAACTGGCGGTGCAATACTGTTCCCAGGCGTTTTGCGCCGGGCACAGAGCGGATTTATATTTGCTGGAAACAGCAAAAGCCATTGCGGCGCTGGCGGGAAGGGCTTACATTCTGCCCAAAGATATGGAAGAAGCGGCCCTGTATGTACTGCCGCACCGTATGCGCAAGCCCCCGGAACCCCAACCGGAAGAACAACCCCCTCAGGAAGAACCGGAGGACAGGGAAGAACCGCCGGACCCGGAAGACAATGACGCGGATCCGGATGACAATCAGGAAGACCTGATGCCGCCTCCGCCGCCTGACAACGATCCGGACAATAATGACGAAGACAAACCGGATCCAGAGGAAGACAATCAGGAACCGCCGGAACAGGATCCGCAAAATAATTCCTCACAGGAAGACAAGGTTGACGGAATCGATATGCATTTTCCCTTTCCCAAAATGGTTCTGGATATGGGAAAAGACCAGATTAAACGTAAAGGCAGCGGCAAACGCAGCCTGACGAAAACAGATCTGAAGCAGGGGCGCTATGTGCGGGCAGAGCTTCCCAAAGAGAAAGTAAACGATTTGGCTTTTGACGCAACGATCCGGGCCGCGGCGCCTTATCAGCGGCACCGCCCGAAAAACGACTGCGCCATCAATATCCAACAGGCTGACCTGCGTCAGCGCGTCAGGGAAAAACGGATCGGAACAACCTTTCTGTTTTTAGTAGATGCCAGCGGTTCCATGGGCGCTCAGGAACGTATGAAAGCAGTAAAAGGCGCCATCTTTGCCATGTTGCAGGAGGCTTACCAGAAAAGGGATAAGGTGGGCATGATCGCTTTCCGCCGTAAAGTGGCGGAAGAACTGCTGCCGGTTACCCGCAGCGTAGATCTGGCACAGAAACGGCTGGCGGAACTTCCCACAGGCGGAAAAACTCCCCTGGCGGAAGGGCTGGCACAGGCGTTTATTACATTGGACATGCAGAAACGCAAAGAACCGGACACAGAGCCGGTGCTGGTGCTGGTGACCGACGGACGGGCCAATTCCGTTGTGCAGGATGGGGAAGACCCGGTAGAAAGTGCCATGAAACTGGCAAGACAGATCCACAAGGCCAAAATAACTTCCGTGGTTATTGATACCGAAACGGATTTTATTAAATTGGGAGTGGCCCGTCAGGTTGCGGCGGAGATGGGTGCAAATTATTACAAGCTGAAACAGTTGTCACAGGGAGATATATTGCATATTGTAAGGAATTTGGGGATATAAACAGCATTAAGTGAAAAAATGGCGTGGTTTGAATCATATATGAAAGATTCAAATCACGCTTTTTGTATAGTTTTTTACAAAAAACTGTCCGGAATTCAGGTATTATTATAAAACTAAATAAAATATTATTGACTATATTGTTAGTATATAGTTTATCATAGAAAAAAATTAATGAAAACGGTTCTTATTAAAAGGCAAAATTTTATAAAATAAGAATCTATAAAGAAAAAAATCTTAAGGAAGAACAGGTGAATCTGACTTCAGGCTTGCCAAAATCGAATGATTGTAGATAAAGTACTGCAGGACCATGAAAGACTGGCTGCGGGAAATGTTTTCAATAAATTATTAAGGTGAGGTGTTATCTGATGAGAAGGAGTAGGTCTAAAAGTTTGCTGATAACAGCGCTGATCTGTGGAACAATCGGCGTGATACCCTGCGGAGGGACTGTTTTCGCAGAAGAAGCGGGAGACAATGCAGCGTTGCAGGCATTTGATCTGGAACAGATTGTAGTTACGGCAGCAAGAACAGAGAATAAACTAATTGACACAGCTGCTAACGTTGCAGTAGTTACCGCGGAAGATATTGAAAAGCGGAATTATCAGAGTGCAGCAGATGCGTTAAAAGATGTTCCCGGGGTAGTTGTTACATTTAGTGGCGGGTCACGGGAAAAACATATTGTTCTTAACGGTGACGACCGTGTCGTCATCATGATTGACGGGCGCAGGCTGAACCAGGAAAAGGGCGCCAGCAGCGGGCATCAGGCCTATGATATAGCAGACCTGCCATCTCCGGATGCTATTGAAAGGATAGAGGTTCTCAAAGGTGGCGCTTCTGCATTATATGGCTCTGACGCGGTAGGCGGCGTAATTAATGTTATTACGAAGCAGCCCGAGAAGACGGAAATCAGGCTGAATGCAGGTGTAGGTTCCTGGAGAACTGAAAATTACAGGGCCAGTGTTGCTACAAAAGTCGGTAAAACAGGTATTTTGGTAACTGCGCAGAAAGAACGTCAGGCTTATTTAAAGTACAAAGATGCAAACGATTCAAGAACGAAACGCTGGGATAAAGCTGATTATTCAACAGATAATGTAGATGTCAAGTTAACACAGGATATAGGGAAAGACCAGCAGGCAACTTTGTACTTCCATCATTCATACAAGAACGGAAACCAGCCGATTTATATAGGAAGCACTTTAGGCCCTTCTGCCGGTTCGGATTTAAATAACGACGTGTCCCTTCAGTACGACTGGGGAAAAGACACTGATCATGCGGGGTATGTCAGGTTGTACAGGAATTACTATGTGGGAAACTATTATAGTGATTCCGGTGACAATCATTATACTGAGACAAAGCGGGGCATTGATGTTCAGCAGAACTTCCGGCTTTCAGAGAATAACAAGCTGACTGCGGGATTGGAATGGCGGGACTCGCACATAGGTTCCGGATTATATGACGGTCAGAAAAAAATAGTGACGAAAGCTATTTTCCTGCAGGATACCTGGAATTTTGCCCCGGAATGGACCTTAACCCTGGGTGACCGTTATGATAAGCATAACATGTTTGGCCATAAAAATACCCTGAGTGCCGGACTCAATAAGAAGTTTGGGGAAAAGGGCCATGCGTATCTCACCTGGAGTCAGGTATTCCGTGCACCGCAGGGAAACGATTTGTATTGGCTTGAAGACTGGGGGTGGGGTATGGGTCTGTTCGGTAATCCCAACCTGAAACCCGAGACAGGCGATGTATGGACGATTGGTTACAGTACAGCTGTTAACGATAAAACCCAGATAGGTATCAGCGCGTTTTACAGTAAACTGAATAATGCAATCAAATGGAAAGATACTGGCGGATGGCATTATGAAGCGTTAAATGTAGATAAAGAAAAGAAACGTGGCTTTGAGCTTTCGGTAAACCATAAGTTGACGGATCGCCTTTCCGTGAATGCTAGCTATGCATATGTTAAATCAGAAATTGAAACAGATGGAGTAAATGGCCGGGATTATAAAATTGCACCGAATCAATATAAATTCGGCATTAGCTATCAGGATGACCGGTTTGGAGCGGAATTGATGGGAAGAGGAGCAAGCGGACAGAGTTCTGCAATGTATGCCGACTCCAAATATCTGACGATGGATTTGTCTCTTCAGTATAAAATTAAGAATAACTGGAAAGTGTATGCAAACCTGTATAATCTCACTAATGCCGCATATACGGAATATCCCAATTCCCCGGTTGACGGAAGAGACCGTTATCCCGCAGCGGGCAGGCATTTCTTTATTGGGACGGAGTATAAATTCTGATTGAGAAGGCAAAATAATAAATTAGATATCAAAGGGTATATTTGACAGTAAAAGGTTTCTTCAACTAGTTAAAATAATATAGGCCTCCTGTTTTAAAATGCTTTGAATCAGAGCATTAAAAACAGGAGGCATTTTTGATTTTTAAAGTTAAAACATTTGGGCCTTACATAATAATAGAACAGAAGACGATTTTATAAAAGAGATATAGTCGTGCAAGGAGAAGTATTACACGTGAAATTGCGTTTATTTTTAGCAGAATAATATCTAAATAATTAAAAAATAAATATTGACTATATTGTAAGTATATAGTTTATTATATAAAACAAACAGATTAATAAAATTAATTATTATTAAAGTTTCATTTTTATATTAGGCTTAAGAGTATACGAAAGCGCTATTAGATTTGAATACCTGATTTTGGTTATATTTTAGTGGCAAAGATTGTAAATATAGTACTGCAGGACCATGAAAGACTGGCTGCAGGAAATATTTTCAATAAATATTATTTAATAAATGAGAGGTGTTTGCGATGAAGAGGAAAGTAACCAAAGGGATGCTGATGACAGCATTGATCTGCGGAACAATCAGTATCCTGCCGCATGGCGTGTATGCGGAGGAAGTAGCTGAGGAAGAGGCGCTTCAGGGATTTACATTGGATCAGGTTGTAGTAACGGCGACGAGAACACCGGTAGAAGCTTTTAAAGCACAGGCAAACATCAATGTAATTACCAGTGAAAAAATTGAAAAGATGCATTATAAAGATTTATACTGGGCATTGCGTGATGTACCTGGTGTCCAGACACATTCGTACGGGCAAGATGGTTATCTGACATCGGATGCCTTTTCTATCAACGGTTCAAATAAAGTTGTTATTTTGGTCGATGGCATCCGTGCGAATCAGGGCGCTGAAATATATTCACCCGGGGTTTTTGGTGATTTAAGCAATGTTGAGAGGGTGGAAGTTTTAAAAGGCGCTGCTTCTGCATTATATGGTGCTGATGCTCAGGGCGGTGTAATCAATATTATTACTAAAAAAGCCGGTAGCGGAAAATCTAAAGTGTTCTTTAACTCCGGAAGTTATGGTAAGCAAGAATACGGAATGAATTTTAATACTAGACAAGGAAAATGGGGAATCCGTGCCTCTGCCCGCAAGTTGAAAAATAAGGACTTTAAATCGGCAGATGGACTGCGGGTTACTAACGATTCCCAAACCAATACTTATAATTTTGGAATTAATTACGAACTGAAAGAAAATTCCAGTATTGATTTTAATTACGATTTAATGAATAACCGGACATTCTATAAAACTCCGGGTTTAGATGATTCAAATCCTGGTAAATATGACGCAGTAAATGCTCGCCTTGTTTGGAATCACGAATTTGACAAGGATACCCATAATGTTCTCTCGATTGGGCATCATAGGACTGCATATGTAACGACATGGGCAACCAATATCTATAGAAGTTTATTAATTCAGGAACAGTTTTCAAAAAAACTAGGAAACAATCTTCTTACTGCAGGCATTGATCATGAATCAACTAAAGTTGTAAAAGCGCCGGCAGACTGGTATACAGGTAAAGATGCTACTGGTGAGACGTTTCGGACTACGGCATTCTACCTTCAGGATCAGTGGGATATTACCAAAAAATTAAAATTAATTGCGGGTGTTCGATATACTGATCCTAACGCATTTGATAGCAAATGGACACCTAGCATTAATTTGGGGTATGAGTTTAACAACAATACGAATATGTATGTCGCCTGGAGTAAGTTCTTTGATACACCGAGCATGTTCCAAATGTTTGACAGTAAACATGGTACTCCCGGGTTAAAACCGGAAACCGGTAAAAACTTTGAGGTCGGTATAAACCATAGGTTCAGTAATGATTTTACCGCTTCAGCTCATTATTTCTATCGTAATACTACAGATTTTATCAATTATGATTATGGCACTGAACGTTTTTATAACATGGATAACGAAGTCCGTGCAAAAGGCTTTGATATCCAGATGAAAAAAGCATTTGGCAGGCATTTGAATACCAGTGTAGGGTATACTTACCTTAATATGCCCGCTACCGGTACTACTCCTACCGCAGCATCCAACAATGGCGGATTTTTGCCGCGTGGAACCTGGAATATTGGGATAGACTATACCAACAAAGGTTTTGATGCCGGCCTGACTGGACGCGGCATTATTAAACGCCCCGGATATTATTCTCCTGCCGGAAAGGCTTTTCCCAATGATACCTATTGGGTTTGGGATTTGAATATGAGTTATAAATTTAAGAAGAATATTAAAGTTTATGCGAATGTATATAACCTGTTTAACCAAAATTATGCTGAGAATTCTGATGTATACTGGGCAGCTATGGGTTGGGGCAGCCTGGGTTCCGGTTATAAATGGTGGCCGATGCCCGGTCGTACGTTCCTTGCCGGTATAGAATATACATTCTAATATTATTTATTACACATGACATGTTCTTTATTAATTACTGCGATTCGGAGTTTATTTAATTAGTCCGAAGAAAGATCTCATCAATGGGCTGAATCGGAATCCCGGTTCGGCCCACTTTTATAATTAATTAAATGCAAGATGCTGGTACGGTGTGTAAAATGATTTTATTTAGAAAAAAAGAGAAAACTATCAGGCGGCTTGGCAAGTTATTGTTATATGCCAGCATGGTTTTAATGTTAATCATTTTACCTGGATGCAATAACGAAAAAGTTGATTCTTCTGTGCAAAATGATAAAAACAAACCATCTTCCTACACCGTAACAGATGATACCGGTCTTACGCTTCAATTTACCGAAAAACCTAAACGTATCGTTTCCTATTCCATTAGTACAGATGAAATTCTGATAGCATTGGTCAAGCCGGAGCGTATTGTAGCTTTATCAAGACTGGTAGATGATCCAGGTGTTTCCAGTATTGTAAAAGAAGCAAAGCAGGTCCCTGGCAGGGTGCAGGGAAACAGTATGGAAGGCGTACTGGCATTCAAGCCGGATCTGGTTATCATACCGGATTTTCATCCGCCGGAAATGCTGCAATCCGCGCGGGAACTTGGTTTAAAAGTCTATATTTACAAAACACCGTCTGATATAAAAGGCGTAAAAAGGTCCATTCGCCAGATAGCTTCCCTGACAGGTGAAAAGGATAAAGGGGAAGCCGTCATTGCCAAAATGGAAGAACGAATTCAACAGGTGCAACAACGCCTGGCCGTTATTCCGGTATCACAGCGCAAGCGCGTCATACAGCTTCGATCAGAAGGGGCGTTTTATGCACCGGATAACAGTTTCGGAGATGTATGCCGCCACGCGGGAGTCAGTGACGCAACGCTGGAACTGAAATATCCCAGCGCTATGGAGATCACCCAGGAAAAAGTTGTCGAGCTGAATCCGGATATTATTTTTGTGCCTGACTGGGACTATGACGGAAAACACAACCCCGATGGAGAGAAACGAAAAATACTGAATAATCCTTCATACCGTGGAATGAAAGCGGTACAACAGGGAAAGGTCTATACGATTTCCGGCGCGCTGGTGCTTACCGTATCACAGTACATTGCGGATGCAGTGGAAGAAGTGGCGAAAATGTCCTATCCTGAAATTTTCGGAAAGAGTTAACCACTTTATATACATTATTGTAAATGATTTTAAAAATGAATATAATTATCGTATGGTAATCATTACCATTTCTACCCGTAACTGCTGTGGAATAGAGCATTGGAAGTATTTATTGCCACAGCCGAAGCGGTTTGTCCCCAGCGGAGGTCTAAATTTCGGGTATATAACAATACAGTTTAACAGTAGTTCATTGTATTTTTAAAGGACAGTATTATGCGTGTAAAAAAGATTTTAACTTTGTTTCTTTTTTCATTTTTCATTATTTCAGCATTGCTTTCCGGTTGCAGTCCTTCCCCGCAATCGCAAAGCAACAGTAAAACAAATGTAACGCAAAGCAAACAGGAAACGGGTATAACCGGTTCCTATTCGGTAACCGATTTAACCGGAACCAGGGTTACTTTTTCATCAAAACCGAAAAGAATCCTGACTTTCGCCATGTATACGGACCAGATTGTATTGGGGTTGGTCACCAGCGATCATCTGGTAGGCATTAATACCTTAATGGACGACCCGGTATTATCTAACGTTGTTCCCATTGCGAAGAGAATAACTAAAAAAATCGGTGATCCCGGCGCGGAAGAGGTACTGTCCATGAAGCCGGATGTAGTCATCGTTTCCGACTGGACGCAGGCAGAAAAGATACAGAGTATGCGGGATTTGGGATTAAAGGTCGTATCGGTAAAATCTCCCGAAACAATTCAGGACGCAAAAGAAGCTGTCTCGCAGGTTGCCGCGGCAATAGGGGAACCGGAAAAGGGAAAGCAGCTCATCGGGATGATGGATAAAAAGCTGGAAGAAATCCGGGAGAAAACGAGTAAAATCAAATCGGAACAGCGAAAAAATATTGTTCTTCTGTCTTTGATGACTGCCTATGGCGGAGCCGGGTGCGCTTATGACGATGCCTGCCGGGAGGCCAATGTGATCAATGGCATCGCGGCGGCAGGGCTGAAGACCGGGCAGCAGCTGACCAAAGAGATGCTGATCAAGATTAATCCGGATATCATGCTGATGCCGGTATATAACGACAGGGGAAACTATGATACGCAGGCCTTTATTGACAGCTATTTAAAAGACCCTTCCCTGCGGACAGTGAAGGCTATCAAAGAAAAGCAGCTGATTTATCCCCGGGAGCAGTTCATTTATAACTGTTCCCAGGATATCGTGTATTGTGTGCAGGAAATTGCCCGCGTTGCCTACGGTGAAGAATTTAACTTCCCGGATAACGCAAGGCTTACGGTTACCGAAGAGAAAAACGAGTAGACGGGGAATGGAAGTATGATTGGCAAACACGCGAAGCGAAAACCGGTCATCTGCAGCCTGGCAGGCATATATACGGCAAATGCGTTTAACCCGGGGGCGGTGGTTGTGATCCACGCACCCCGGGCCTGTTCCCATTTGATTGCCGGCGCTTTGCCGTATCTGAAAGAGCGCTATCGAAAATCCGGAAGGAAACTGCCTTATGACATGGGCAATTATTATGTTACGGGGCTGACGGATAAAGAGGCTATCTTCGGTGGGGAACAGAAACTGGAAGAATGCCTGCGGGCCGTGATCAAAGCCCGGCATCCCCAATATATTATGGTTGCAGGCGGATGTGTGGCCGGTGTCATCGGAGACAATTTAGAAGCAGTTTGCAGACTGGTTGAGGAAGAAACAAAGGTTCCTGTTCTTTTCACGGACGGTTCCGGCTTTATGAATGATACGGAAAGCGATCCGTATCTGCTGACTACGAAACTTCTGATTGAAAAATTCAGTCCTTTGAAACGGACGAAGGAAAAAGATAAAACGGTTGTCCTGTTAGGTGAACAGCCCATTAATAATAAAGCGTTTGTCAATTCCTGCATTAACAGGCTGTTTCACTATTTTGGTTTTCAGGATGTTTTGTTTCCTATCGCCGGCATGGAGATTTCCGAATTTCCCATGCTGAACCGGGTATCTCTTGCGGTTGCCGGAAGGGGGCAGTCCAACAAGCGGAAAGAGATTCACGCATACACCCGTTTTTTTGCGGAAACGCTTGGGATTCCTTATAACCTGGATAATCTGCCGGAAACACCTGAGGAAGTGTATGCCTATTTAAGAAAAACCGGGGATCTGCTGGGAGAACCGCTCCTTGCTGAAAAAGCAGTTGAAGAGGAGAAAGAACTGATACAGGAAACGGCTGCGGATTGCGCGCCGGTCTTTCAGAAGAACACCTGCCTGCTTGCTTTTGTTTTTTCTTATGATTTTGCCATGCCGGAGCGGATCGTTGCCCTGCTGGAATCTGCGGGAATACGGATTTCCGGATTTATTCTGCTGCCGGAGATGGCAGGCTTGGAATGCCAAAAATACCGGAACGCATTACAGGGATACGGCAAGCCGGTTTACACGGAAGAAGAGTACTTGCAGGAAAAAACGCAGAGAAGGCTTGAAGATTTTGTTATCACGATTATCGAAAAACCGTATTTTGCGAAACAGTTCATTACCACAAAACGGCACATCGGCGCTGTGGGAATCTGTGATTACTGGAAGCAGCTGAAAACATTTTTGGAATCGGACAGGAGGATGTTTCATGAAGAATGATAATCTGGAACAGTGGCTTCCCTGTCAGAGTTATTGCCAGATGAACGGGGCTGCGGCTGCCGTGCTGAGTTTTAAAGACACTACGGTGGTGCTGAACGGACCCAGCTGGTGCTCCCTTGTTGTGGAACGGGAACTGATGTCATATAACCGCACGTTGCAGCACCGTCTGTACTGTTCCCATGTGGAACAGGCTGACCTGCTGTTTGGAACGGGAGACAGAATCAGGGAAATCCTGGATGTTCAGAAACAGGAAAACCCGGATACCGGACTGCTGGCGGTGCTGACAAGCTGTTCGGTCGGCCTTATCGGTGACGATGTAAGCGGAATCGTCAGTACGCTGGAGCGGCCCTATCCTGTCATTGCCCTGGACACAGGCGGACTGACCGGCCTGTTTGAAGAGGGATACCAGACCGCGATGACTGCAATTCTAGATAAGATGGATTTGCAGAAATGTGCTGAAAGGCGTCCGAAACGGGTAAATTTGCTGGGCTATTGCAGTTATTCTCCTGACAGCAGCGGGGACCTGACAGAACTGAAGCGGCTGCTGACGGAAGCCGGTTTTGAAGTGGGCGTGTGCCCCGGTGAGCAGGGACTGGACCTAAAAGAGTTGCAAAAAATTCCGCTGGCAGCGCTGAATGTTGTTCTGGCTCCGGAGCTGGGGCTGCAGACAGCAAAGCGTCTTAAGGAAAAGACCGGGCAGGATTATGCGGTGTTGCCGATTCCCTACGGGTTAAAGCAGACGATGGACTGGGTGCAAAAAATCGGGGAGAACCTGTCTGTGATGCCTGACCTGAAAAAACTGGAACAGGAAGTTTGTGTGGTGCGGGAAAATGTAGGGGAAGAAGTTGACGCCCTGAAGCGGATGATTGCCAACCTGACTTTTAAACAGGCCATTTTAGCCCTACCGTATACCCAGGCTAAAGCACTGGCAGATGCCCTGCAGCATGAAATTCTGGAAGTGGAGAACATAATATACCAGATACAGGGAAACTATATGGGGGAAGATGGAAGGCAAAATCATGATAGCTGTACGTTGCTTTATACAAAGGCACCTGATGAAAACGGCACATGGCTTCCATTTGATATCCGGCTGCTGTTCGGGACTTTTGCCGACCGGGTCCGTACCGGCGGCTACGCGCACACAATCTATTTCAACATGTACAAGGCGGACGGGCTTCTGCGTCGCAAGTACAGAACCTTTGCCGGGATTGAAGGCTGGGGGTGTCTGATCCATGAAATTGTGGAGCAGACGCTGACCTTGTATTTTATCAGAGAAGAAAGGCGGCCTTCATTATGAAAATCCTGTTGTGCCATCTTACTTTGAGTATGGGCCCTTTGGAAGAAAATTTGAAAATTCTGGAGCGCGCCGTACAGATTGCGGGCGAAGTGAAAGCGGACTGGGTCATTACGCCGGAAACTGCAGTGCAGGGCTATCATTTTTATAAAATTGACCCGGAGCAGAAGCTGGATCCGCAGCCTGCGGAATATTTAACTCCGTTGCGGAATCTGGTCAGGAAAAACCGGCAGTATTTATTCCTGGGAGCAGGTGAGTATGACGTAAAAGACAACTGCAATTACAACACCTGCTTTGTGTTCGGCCCGGACGGCGAACTGGTCGGGAAGCACCGCAAAAACCATTCCCACGGTTATGGCGGGGAAGGCTGGGTTACGAACAGTACCGTTGCGGAACCGGTACAGGTGGGAAATGTAAAAACAGGCATCATGGTCTGCTCCGACGCCTGGTATATCGAGTGTCCCAAACGGCTGGCGGAGCAGGGCGCGCAGATTCTGGTGGATATAGCCGGCTGGCCTATATCCAAAGAGTGCGGGGACCCGCTGCCGTCCTGGATAAAATGTTCGAATGAAACTGGTCTGCCCATGGTTTTATGTAACCAGACCGGGAAAACGGAATGGCTGGATTTTACGGTTGGTCAGAGCGTATATATTGAAAACGGGCAGCCGAAACTGACATACAGCGGTAGTGACGCATTGTTGTTGTTTGAATGGGATGAAAAGAAGAAGAGTGTAATTTCAGAACAGTTTGCAGTGATACCGTTTTGAAGCAGCATACGATACACAAAATATAGAAAATCTAAACTTAATTATGTAGTTGTATATATAATTATTTATGATGATACAGAAAGGAACAAGGATCATGCTCAAAATTGCATTTTACGGAAAAGGCGGTATCGGGAAATCCACAACGGCATCCAATGTTTCCGCTGCGTTGAGTGAGATGGGCGTAAAAGTATGCCAGATCGGCTGTGATCCGAAAAATGATTCCACCCGACTGGTGCTGGGTAAGATCTGCAAGGGAACTGTACTGGACGCAGTACGGAATTCCGACGACGGCAGCGTTACCCTGGAAGAAATCGTGCATTACGGTTATAACCATATCAAATGCATCGAAGCCGGCGGCCCGGAACCCGGCGTTGGCTGTGCCGGCAGAGGTATTATCGTTGCCCTGGAACGGTTAAACGCATTACATGCAAATGAAGATGACGAACTGATTCTGTACGATGTATTGGGAGACGTGGTCTGCGGCGGTTTTGCTGTGCCAATCCGGGAAGGTTATGCGGATGTGATTTATATTGTTACATCCGGTGAAATGATGTCGCTGTACGCGGCGAACAATATTGCCAAGGGCATCAAACGGTTTGCCCAGCGCGGTAAAGTTCGTCTGGGCGGACTGATCGGCAACAGCCGGAATACGCCAAAGGAAAAAGAACTGCTGGAGGCTTTTGCAAAGAAACTGAATACAAAACTGGTCGCTTTTATTCCCCGGGACCAGATTGTACAGAAAGCGGAAATCCAGAGGCAGACTGTAATCCAGTATGCGCCGGACTCCCATCAGGCACAGGTATACCGGGAACTGGCAAAATGTGTTCTTGATAATAAGGAACTGGCAATTCCCACCACCATGACGTTTGAAGAACTGGAAGCATTTATGGCGGAGATGGGCATAGAAGATAAGTGAAAAAGGAAGAATCGTCATGAAGGGTTTCGCTAAAAAGTTTTGTTTCCTGCTTCTGTTTGTTTGTCTCGCTTTGTGTTGTACAGGGTTAGCTGCAGGAGCCGGAGAAAATGCTCCGAAAGCGGACATTTTCAAAAAGAGTAATTCAAATAAACCTATACGTATTGCTTTGTGTCATCTGGATGTAGCCCAGGGGCCCCAGGCAGAAAATATTAAAAAAATTGAAAAAGCAATTCACATAGCCGGCCGGCACGGCGCCAACTGGATCGTTACGCCTGAAACAGCATTGCAGGGGTATTATTTTTATGTGATTGATCCGAAACAGAAGGAAAAAATAAAACCGCAGCCTTCTGAAGACATCCGGTCTTTAACAGAGGCGTGCAAAAAGTATGGCGCCTACTTATTCCTTGGCGCCGGCGAATATGATAAACAGGCGGACTGTTACAGGAATTCCTGCCTGATTTTCGGCCCCGACGGCAAACCGGTGGGACGGCACAACAAAATGTCTGCCCATGTAGGTTTTGGCGCAGAAGTATGGTCAACCAACGATAATAAATTGAATCCTGTTGTCTGCAGTGGTGTGGCAACAGGAGTACTGGTCTGCTCTGATATCTGGTTTTTAAATTATCCCCGCGTTCTGGCGGACAAAGGCGCGCAAATTATTGTCGATATAGCTGCCTGGCCTCCTACAAAGGAAACGGGAAATCCATTACCGAGCTGGGAATTGGCTTCACAACGGACGGGGTTGCCTGTTGTGGTCTGCAACCAGACCGGAACGCCGAAGTGGATGGACATGACCCCGGGCCAGAGCGCCGTGATTGAAAACGGAAAGGCAAAGTTTTTATACAGCGGGAAAGAAGCGGTGCTGTTATTTGACTGGGATTCAAGGACAGGGAAAATGCTTTCGGAAATGTTTGATATAGTATCTTTATATTAAGTGTTGTGCAAGAAAGTATCAAATTAATAGTTTTTAAAAGACTAACGTCCCGTATGAACCGGATTATTCATACGAGACGTTAAGTTCTATCTTGGTAAGTTTTCGTTTTTCGTTTTCAAAACAGTTGAAAGTCTGCCACGGTGTTATGAAAGCTAACGGTTTATAGGTGAGACCGATTTTGTCCATAAACTCTTCCATCAGAGTTATATACCGCAAAGCATTCTGACGGAAAGCCCCTTCGATTATTATGGTAAGATACAATGCAGGAGGATAAACTAAAGGATTTGTAAATAGTTTTGTTTCATTGGTAAGCAGAACGATTCTGTATTGATGGGGCTCGCTCAGATCAGACAGATTTTTAAAAACGGGCATAAAAGAAAGCTGCAGTTGATGTGTCAACAGGTTTGTCGCAAAACTGCTGATCAGCGGCGTGCTTGCTAACAGGGCATCTTTGTAAGAAGTATTTTCATGAATTATGGCGCTGCGCTGACAATATATCCGGTGATGAGGAATCAGCATAATATTATTAATGGGAAGATTGTTTGATTTCTGAATAGAGGAAATCTTAGCGTGGAGACATTCGATCTTATGAGAAAGGGACTCTACAGTTTCATTATATTCAAAAATCTTGTCTTTCAGCATTTCTGTTAATTTGTCATTAGAAGGATTTTTATTGTACTCAGCAAGCAGATGTCCTTGTATGTTCAGTTTACGTAAAGACAGCAGTATGCTGAATAAAACAATCTGCTCTGCGGAGTAATACCGGTACCCGTTTTCTTTTTTAAAGGCAGGTGTGAAAATTCCCTGGTTGTCATAATAAATCAGGGTTTGTTTATCAATATTAAATAATTTGGCAAATTCTACAGGCGTATAATACCGCTCCCGGATTCCCATGGCTTAGCTCCGTAGTATTAACAGAAATAAATTTTAATTAATTTTAAAGCCTTAATAGTTTATATTTATTATAAACTTTTTTTATTCATAATACAATACAGGACGTTTTTTTATCCATATTGCTGTCGTTAAAACCTGTTTCTTCTCAAAAAATAAGGTTTCATGGCATAAAACCGGCACAACGTTTATAAAAATTGTACTTGACTTTATAGCGGCTATATTGATTAAAATTATACTTAAAGAAGCAGGGAGTTGTGCTTATGTACCAGTTAAAATCAGTAAATGTAGATGATTTATGGCAAAAAGACCAGGGTTGGGATGCAGAACGGAAGTCCGGCCGAAAATTTGATGACAGAGTGGAACTGGAGTTTTGGGATAAACTGGCTCCGACCTATTCGAGGCAATACAATCTGTACAGGGATTCTGTTTCCTTGCGGGATAAGTTAAAGGAAATCTTTGGAGAAGGGAAAAAGATTATTGATCTGGGTTGCGGCTCCGGTAATTTTTCCGTACCGCTTTCCAAGTATTCAAAAGAGATCCTTGCTCTTGACTTTTCACCGGCTATGCTGAAACAACTGGCAATAAGCATTAGGCAGGAGGGATGTAAAAACATCCGGATGATTTGTTCCAAATGGGAAGATTATACTGAAGATTATCAGGCAGATTTTGTTCTTGCTGTTAACTCGCTGTATCGGGTCTGTTATATGAGGCAGGTCCTGTCTAAAATTGCTTTGTACGGAAGAAAGGGTTTCGTAATTGTAAGGACTTTATTGCGCCCGCAGATGTACGAACTATACAGAGATTTGGGGCTTTCATACCGGTATAACAACGACTATATTCTCATGCCGATGATGCTTTGGGATATGGGAATAAATGCCAATGTGGAATACTTAAGCTACACCCGTAGGAAATATTATAATGATTTCTCCGCAGTGGAAGAAGAAATGAAAAATGACTTGGGAGAGCTTTCCTTTTTGAATTTTAATGACCAGCTTTCAGAAAAGTTCATGCAAAATGCAATGGAAGAAAGTAACGGATTTGTTTATGATTCAAAGCGGATTGTTCAGATTATATCTTATATAAAATAGTGGTGATGAGGCAATCCGTATATTTTAAAAATTAATATTTATTTTACGGTGCAGTGATGTGTAAAATGCCAACAGGTTAAAGGCCTGTGCTGTCCCGCAGCTGTATAACATCTGTCAGGCGGAATGGAATAGGGATTTCCGCAGAACGATTGAATGTTGAGCCAGCAGGCATGCCGTAAAAAAGATTAAATACATTTTGCGAGCGACAGAATGGTGAAAAACAGAGGTAATCTACGCCTTTTTGCAGCTTGCGAAAAGGCTTTTTTGTTTGATAAGAAGCAAGGTTGTTCCGCTAAGTAGGGCAGGACCATGTAAGACTGGCTGCAGGAAAGGTGTGCAATAATATTAATAGGAGGAAGACACTATGAAGAAACGTTCTAAAGGCATGTTGATGGCCGCTCTGATTTGCGGAGCCATTATGCCGGTGTTTTACGGCGGAGCAGTTGCTCATGCCGAGAAAACACATTCATTCGATTTGCCGACAATTATTGTTGAAGCGGAAGGAAACGTTGTGGAACTTCCCGGCGGTATCGTGAATGAAACTGCAAAGATGGGTGTTTTCGGAAATAAAAGCCTTATGGAAATACCCTATTCGGAAATGAGCATGACGAAAAAAGCGGTGGAGACCTTCGTGAACCCGGCAGGGCCGTTGCAAAGCGTGCTAATCAACAATCCGTCTATCCGAACCAGTTCTACGTCTCCCATGTATTCCGATTTTTCCATGCGCGGGATTAACATGAACGGCAACCATATGATGCTGAATGGGATTCCCAGCCTGTTTTACCAGTTCGCTGAACCCCGTTCCCATTTTATTGAACGTATTGATATCACCTCTGGCCCTAACGCAGGCGTTAACGGTGTAAGCATGTCTAACAACGGTACCAACAGCGGTGCCACACCAGCTCCCGGTACGATTAACGTTGTGACCAAGCGTGCCAAAGATACTCCCATTACCCGTTATACCCAGACATTTACCGGTCGCGGAAACTTTGGTGAATATATTGATGTAGGCCGCCGCTTTGGCAAAAACAAAGAATGGGGCATCCGTGTAAACGGAGAATACCTGGATGGCGAACTTTCAATGAGAAAGGCTAAAGACAAAGAACGAAATATTTTTGTAAATCTTGATCACCGCAGTGAAAAGAGCAATACCAATATTTTTCTGGGTCATTGGGACAAGCGGGTGTACCACGGACAGCGCTGGTTTACGTACAAGGGAAAGGACAGTGTGTTACCAGAAGCGCCGAATTCCAAAACCAATTATGATTTTGATGGCACTGTAAAATACATGCGTGGCTGGATGTTTACGATTAATCATGATCAGGAAATAGATAAGGGCTGGACATGGTTTATAAATGCAGGACATCATTATCGTACAGGTTATAAATATAATTCAACAGCAAACCTGGTATTTGATGAAGCAGGAAAATTTCTTGCAACAAATAAACCGAATGCACAGGCTGAAGAAGGCAATAACACGTATGTACAGACAGGTATCAGAGGAAATTTCAAAACGGGTATTGTTGAACACAATGTATCTTTATCCGTAGACCGTTCCTATGCAAAATATTGGAATAAATCAGTTAACGGTGCTGCCGGAAACATTTTGGGCGATTTGTATAATGGCGTAGCCTATAGTGCTGGTTTTACAGTTCCTGCTTTGCAGAACCCTGTACTATCATGGGATGAAGTTAATACGGGTGTTACCATTGGTGATTCCATGAAAGTTGGTAAATGGAACATTTCCCTAGCAGCTTCGCATAAACACGAAAATTTTGAAAATACTCTTAATGGACAGAAGGTATTGAATGATAATATCCTTCCAACTTATGGGATAACCTATCAGCCCACGAAAAACATAGCCATTTATGCGGGTCATACGGAGGCATTTTCAAGAGGTTCTGTTGTTTCAGATCCCAAATATGTAAATAATGGTGAAACCCTTGACCCATCCACTAGCAAACAGAATGAAATCGGCGTTAAGATCAAGAGCGGAAAAACCCTGACGACTTTCAGTATTTTTGATATTGACCAGCAAAGTGTAATTGACACTGATTTAGGGGGCGGTATGTGGCGTAAAGCTATTGATGGACGTGAACGGTTCCGCGGCGCTGAATTAACCTTTAACGGAAAACCGCATGACAAATGGACCTTTACCGGCGGTTTAATGTATTTAGATAATGAACGGCGTAAAACCGCCGGCGGCACCAATGACGGGAAATTTGTCAACGGCGTTGCCAAATGGAGCGGGGTGTTAGGTCTGATTTATGAGCCGGACGATAAATGGGGCATCATGGGCCGCGTAGTTGCCTGCGGCAAGTCATTTATTGATAACACGTCTTCCCCCACTGGTAAAACAAAGATTCCAGCCTATGCGACCCTGGATTTGGGTGTAAACTACAAGGCGAAGATGGGCAAGATTCCTGTAACAGTATCCGCAACATGTTTCAATGTTTTGAATAAGGATTACTGGATGGGCCGCGGCAGTTCCCCGACTTTTGGGCTTTCTGCACCCAGAACCTTCCTGCTTTCCGCAACCTTTGATCTGTGATAAAATGTAGGTAATACTATACACCCCCCAGAGAGTATTCCGGGGGGTGTAATCGCATTTTTATTGTTAAGAAAGCGTGGATGGAATAATCATTCTTTTTTTAAGTATTTATAATCTGTAAAGCGGTATGAATGCCATGCAGAAGAAGAGATTTTTTATTACATTAATTTTACTGGCAGTTTCTTTGACTGCCGTAATCATATCTTTGCCGGGATGTAAAAAACAGAGTGTTTCGGAAGACGCGGAAATCATTCTGGCCGCAGGCAGGGATTTGTCTCCCGGTTACAAAGACCCGTATTTTTCTACTGTAATTCTTAAAACATGGGAACCGCTGATTGCAATATCTGACGATGGAGACATTGAACCTAAGCTCGCCCTTTCCTGGGATTCCAATGAAAGCAGGACGGAATGGCTGTTCCATTTACGTAAAGGAGTAACATTTCAGGACGGGGTTCCCTTTAACGCAAAGGCAGTTGTGGAGAATTTTAAAAGATATTCCCATATGGGATATCGTCCCTCATCTTTTTACGGCTTTGCAATTGAGCGGGTCTATCCGGGCTTGCTGAAAGCAGAAGCTGTGGATGAGTACGTATTAAAACTGACATTTAAAAGGCCGGTGCCTATGCTGATCTACCGGATGGCCGGATGGGGCAGCGCTATGTTCAGCCCGCATTGCTTTAATGCGGATACTGGAGATTTTATTTCGACAGCGATGGGGACAGGGCCATTTTACATAGCAGACAGAAAAGATAATGAATATACTGTGCTGAAACGCTATGAAAATTATTACGGAGTAAAGGCAAAAGCAAAAAGCGTGCGGATTAAAGTGATTCCTTCACCGGAAACCAGATATTCCGCCATGAAGTCCGGTGAGGTACACGGTGTTATTGATCTGGGGGGACTGACCCCGATACTGGCGAGGGAGCTTGTTAAGGACGAACGGTTTGCATGCAATGCGGCAAAATCAACTATATCCCATTATCTTACACTTAACGGGCGCCGGTTTCCTTTCAGTGATGAAAGGATGCGCATTGCGCTGAATCTTGCCATTGACCGTGAAAAAATAGTAAAGCATTATTTTTGCGGCTTTGGCACGCCGACAATGAGCTTCTTAAACAGTACCAATCCTTTCACTAAAGTTTACCCGCCGTATACTGATATGGAAAAGGCCAAAAAGCTGGCGTCAGATGTATTGCAGGGACGGCGGCAAAAAGTAAAATTCCTGTTGCACCAGTATGGAGTTTCGCGTTATCCTTATAAAATTATTTCCGAATTTATACAGGCGGAACTGAGACCGTTGGGTTTGGATGTGGAAATCGTGATGGTAGACAATCAGGCTTCCCGCAAGACCATGCAGCGGGGAGAATTTGACATGTCTATCGGAACAAGGGGATTACCTAACCTGGATCCGACCTGGCTGTTGCACGAGTTCTTTTCTGCTGAAGGAGGCATGAACAAATCCAGCAGTTTCGGATACTACAATCCGGTAATCGAGAATTGCTTCGCACAGCTGGATTACACGTATCCCATACCGGAAAGGGCCCGGTTATATGACACCATTATCCGGCAACTGCTTATACATCCGGCAGTCGTTCCTCTTTTGGAAGATACAAATCTTGCTGTCTATGATAAAAGACTGGGCGGTTATAAGGCAATTACCTATGGAATCACATTAGACAAAGTACATTGGATCAGGAAAGATGAGGCCGGACAATGAAAAGTGCAATTCTTTTTTCACTGCGCAAACTGTTTCTGCTGATACCTTTTCTAATAGGAATTACCATTTTGTCTTTTATTTTGGGCATTATAGCGCCGGGAGATCCTGCTATTGTGGTTCTCACGATGGACGGAATCACTGAACCTACTACTGCGGAACTTACTGCCATGCGGCATGCTATGGGGCTGGATCAGCCATATTGGACGCAGTATGGGAAATGGCTGCTTCACGCGGTCTCGGGTGACTTGGGCAATTCTTACGTAACAGGAAAACCTGTGCTTGGCGAGTTGATGAGGCGTCTGCCTGTGACAGCAAGCCTGGCAGTCTGTGCCATGGGATGGGTTGTTGTGTTTGGTATTCCGTTGGGAATCTGGTCGGCTAAGAACACAAACCGGGGCCCGGAACTTGTGCTGCGGATATTTTCCTTGTTGCTGATTTCGGTTCCCGGATTCTGGCTTGCCATCATCCTTATGCTGGTTTTTACAGAAGAATTGCGGTTGCTGCCTTCCAGTGGGTATGGGAGCGCAGTGCAGATGATTATGCCTTCTTTTGTCCTGGCTTCCGGAACGATGGCTTCTGTTTTACGTTTGCAGAAGACGACAGTTACAGAAACGATGCAAAAGCCGTTTGTCCTTACCGGACAGGCAAAAGGCCTTCCTTTAAATCATATTATGTGGAAGCATGTATTCCCCAATTCGGTTATGCCGGTCATAACCATGATGGGAACCTTTTTCGGTTCGGTTTTGGGCGGATCGGTCATTATTGAGGATCTGTTTTCCATACCCGGCCTGGGAAGCTATGTATTAAGCGCTATCTGGAGCCGGGATTATCCGGTTATTCAGGGATATGTCATTGTCAGCGGGACGATTTTTGTCGTATTTAACTATCTTGTGGATTTGAGTTATTATGCCCTGAATCCTTCTGTACGGCAGGAGGAGGAATCATGAGAACAAAGCTGGGTCAGCTGCATTATATTTACAAACTTGCAATTATTGTGGTTTTATCTATTATTCTGTGTGCGGTACTTGCTCCCTGGATAGCGCCGTATGATCCGTATCAGGTTTCTATTGATGAAATACTGCAGCACTGTTCTGCAAAGCACTGGTTAGGAACAGATGCTTTGGGCAGGGATCTGCTGAGCCGGGTAATATATGGAGCGAGGACGTCTGTTGCCTTTGCGGTTGCGGTCGCCTTATGTACCATGCTGGTCGGGGTTTCGCTGGGAATTGCAGGGGGATATTTCGGAGGAATTACTGACAGGGTCATCCAATGTCTGGTAAGCATGATCCAGGGGCTTCCCGGTATGAGTATGATGATCGCCATAGCAGCTGTTCTTCCGGAAAACGATTTTCGCCTGATCATTGCAGTGACCCTTACTTCGTGGGCAGGATTTTCCCGTATTGTGCGCAGTGAGGTGATCCGCATCAAAGGGGAAACGTACGTGGAAGGAATTAAAAGCCTGGGTGCGGGGAACCGGTATATACTGAAAGAATATGTATTCCCTAACATTCTTCCGGTCATTGCGGTCCTTCTCACTTTGCGCATCGGCACATCCCTGCTGTCTGCTTCCGCACTCTCGTATTTAGGGCTTGGAGTTTCGCCTCCCGCAGCGGATTGGGGTGTTATGATCAGCGATGCAAGGACCTATTTCCGAAGCTATCCTGTTATGATACTGGCGCCGGGGATAGGGATAACATTGTTTTCTTTGGGAATTAATTTAACGGGAGACGCTCTTTGTGAGCTGTTGAGCATAAAAAAAGGGCCGGAAAACAAAGAAATGTAGGAGGGCCATAGTGGACATAAGAATCAGGGATCTCTCTGTATCATTTGTTACCAACGGGCAAAATCTGGCTGTTTTGAAAAATATCAGTCTGGATCTGGTCCAGGGCACTGTTACCGCAATTATAGGGGAGTCTGGGAGCGGAAAGTCTGTACTGGGCGCCGCACTGGCGCGGCTGCTGGACCCGCAGGCGGTCATTTCAGGCCGTATTCTGTATGGGGATACCGACCTTCTTTTGCTGGATGAGCCGGAGATGAGTGAAATCAGAGGGAAAAGTATCAGCTGGATGGCACAAAATCCTGTCTCAGCAATGGATCCTTTGCAAAAAACCGGAGACTTTGTAACAGAAATACTTGATTTCAGAAAAGCGTTTCCTTCTGAACGATTGCAGGAAATAGGGATAAAACAGTTGCGGCGTTTTGGGCTGCAAAATGCAGAGACTGTAGGCCAGAGTTACCCTGGCGCCTTGTCCGGCGGTATGGCGCAGCGTGTGTTGATCAGCGCTATGACCGTGGAGGAACCGGAGTGGCTGATTGCAGATGAACCGACCAAAGGACTGGATGCTATGGGGCGAAGGCAGGTTTACCTGAATTTGTGCCAGCTTGCCCGGGAACGGAAAATGGGCATGGTGCTGATTACCCATGACCTGCGGCTGGCGGAACGGTTAAGCAATTATATTGCGGTTATGTATGCAGGGGAGATAGTGGAGTATGCCGGAACAGATGAGTTTTTTGCCTCGCCCGGGCACCCGTATAGCAGGGGATTGGTTGCCGCCCAGCCGGATAAGGATATGAAGCCGATCCCGGGAGACATAACGGATCTGCCTGCGTCGTCAAGCGGCTGTTCTTTTGCGCCGCGCTGCCCGTCTTTTTGTGAAAGATGCAGTGAAAAGCAGAAGATGATAGAAAAGGACTCCCATTTTGTCCGTTGTTGGAGGTATGTTCAGGAAAATGGCGATACTTTCCGTTAAGCATGTCTGCAAGAGTTATAAAACAGGCCTGATTAAGAAAAAAACAAAGATAATATTACAGGATATCACATTTGATGTGCAGGAGGGGGAAGTCCTGGGCCTGACCGGCGCAAGCGGTTCAGGAAAATCAACCCTGATCCGGTGTATTATGAGGCTGACCCCTGTCGACAGCGGAACTATCATTATGGATGGGACAGATTTATTGCAACTGTCCCCAACAGACTTACGGCAAAGTAGAAAAGTAATGCAGATGCTGTTTCAAAATCCTGCTTCCGCATTAAATCCAAGAAAGACCATACGGGAATCCCTGGCAGAACCGATTCTGATCCATCAGCTTCCGGAGTCTGCATTAAAAGAGATACCGGGTATTCTGGATATGTTGCAATTGAAAAAGGACCTGCTGGACCGGTATCCTCACCAGTTGTCTGGTGGGGAACTGCAGCGGATCTGCCTGGGCAGGCTTCTTTTATTGCGCCCCAGGTTACTGCTTTTGGATGAACCTACGTCCATGCTTGATGTTTCAGTGCAGGCGCAGATTATTGAAATTATGAGGAATATAAGAAAGGAATACCCCATAACGGTTTTATTTGTTTCCCACGATCTTGCCTTATTAAAAGCGGTTTGTGACCGTATCGGTGTCATGGAACAGGGAAAACTGCTTGAACTGCAACCGGTTGAGGAACTGTTTCAACATCCATCGGAACAGTATACCCGTGATTTAATAAGAGCTTTTAACGATTTTTGATTTACCGGTTGTATTTAGAGTTGTAAAGAGTGAAACAGCATTCGCTATTATCGATATATATTACTACCAGGTTATAGTTACTATATACTTTCTGTTTATCCGGTTCCCCGAACTTCAAAATTTTTCTGGGAAACCGGATTTTTTTGTAATCAATAAATATTACAAGATATAAAAAGATAGTAATTATTATTAATAAAAATATAAAATTTGGCTTGACCTTATAGCAAATATAAGGTGTATCATCTAAAACAAGGCAATCTGTAAGTAATTCTGAAAGGGGTAACTTAAAATGTTAAAAGGAAAAAGAAAAGCATTATCTGTTTCCGTAATGCTGGCAATTTTCGGTATGGGCTATTCTGCTGTGGCTGCTGCAGCAGAGCCTTCAACACATTCTTTTGAATTAGAAAAAATTATCGTTGAAGGTGAAAGAGCTTTGCCCGGAGAGATGGTGAACGCGAACGGGTCCGTTGGCATTCTGGGCAACAAAGATGTGATGGATACCCCGTTCAGTGTTACTAATGTTTCCCAAAAAACACTGGATTTGTTTTTGGGCCCCAATGAACCGTTAGACAAAGCGTTGGTAGGGGTTCCTTCTGTACGTGCTTCAGGAAGTGTTTTACACGGAGATTTCTCCGTAAGAGGATTTCGTTCCAATGGTACATCTATGTATGTTAATGGCATCCATGGCGTTATGACCCAGTTTAACCTGCCGATGTATGCTATGGAAGGAATCGATGTGGTATCCGGACCAAACTCCATGCTTGGGGCAAGCGGCGTGCAGTATGAGTCTAATACGGCAGGCGGCATTGTAAATGCCCGTACCAAAAGGGCAGGCATGGAAGATTTTATAAAATATAAACAGACTTTTTCCGGAAAAGGGTCTTTTGGTGAGTATCTGGATGTCAGTGAGCGTTTTGGGAAAGATAAATCCTGGGGCGTCCGTCTGAATACAGAATTGCTGAACGGCGAGACTGCTGTAGATGACGCCGATATGAAGGCGAAAGGCATTGCCCTCAACATTGATCATAAAGGCAAACATAGCAGCACCAACCTGTTTGCAAATTACAGGGATCTGGATATTTACAATGGCATCCGCTGGTTTAAACTCGCAAACCCTGGGACAGCTACCGTTACGGATGCAGACGGGAATAAAGTAACCCGTACCATTCCCGGCGTTACTTATGTACCTGACGCTCCTAAAGGAGGCAGGAACTATGCTGCCGAAGGAACCTGGAAAGCAGGTTATGGCTGGTTTGCCACATTGAATCATGAGCAGTATGTGAATAAAGACTGGACACTGTTTGCTAACTTTGGTTACAGCCGCCAGAAGCTGAACCAGAATGTTTCTCCCAATATGAGTTCTTACTGGATTACAGATGATTTTGGGAATTATGATTATATCCAGACAAACAGCGCTACGCCGCAGCGCTCTTATTATGCGCAGATTGGTTCCCGGAATAAGTTTAAAACGGGAGACGTGAAGCATGAAGTAATTCTTTCTCTGGATAAAGCATGGCGTAACCGCAACGGTTCAACTACCGTTCCGGGAACACGGTATCTCGGAGAGGCCAATATTTATACAGGGCCGATCAACCAGGATGCCAATGCAAGGATGATTGGATATACGACAAGACCTAACAACAAAACTTCCATTTGGGGTATTTCCTTATTAGATAATATTGAATATAAAAAATGGAATGCCATGATCGGCGTTCACAAACATGAAGCAAATGCACGGTCCTGGAGTACTGCTACTGAAACCTATCATTCTGTAAAATCAGACGCAACCTGTCCGACATATTCTTTAAGTTACAAGCCGGATGAAAATTGGCTGATATATGGGCATCATGCTGAAAACTTTGATGTTGGCGCAGAAGCGGGCGCAAGTTATGCAAATGCGGGCGAAATCATGCCGCCGGCCAAGACAAAACAGAATGAAATTGGCGTTAAGTATGGAACTAAAAACGGATTGTTTACCTTAGCTTATTTTGATATCGAACAGGCAAGCAACATCAGCGTGAACCGGGATGGTAAAAACTATCTGGTGCAGGATGGTAAAATCAGCCATAAAGGCGTGGAATTAAGTTATAACGGAAAGCTGGCGAAAAAGTGGAATGCCATGATAGGCCTGGCATACATGGACGCCAAGTATAAGAACATGGGCGCGGCGGCAGCTTATAAGAACGGACAGAGAGAATCCGGCCAGGGCAAGTGGAGCGCCTCGGCTGCCATCGAATACAAGGCAGACGAGAAATTCAGCGCAATTGCCCGCGCCACATATACCGGAAGCACACCGTTCTATACTGTAAATTACAATAGCAGTACGGTAACGGCATCCAGCAGGCATCTGAACGCACCGGCCTATACGGTTGTTGATTTAGGAGTGACCTACAATACCAAGATCAATAAGATTCCGGTTAAATTGTCCGCAATGTGCTATAACCTGTTTAACAAGGATTACTGGGTAGTTGCACGCGGCGACCAGGTTTACCTGTCGACCCCGAGAACGTTCTTCCTGTCAGCGGAATTTAAACTGTAACTACATTTTGCAGAATACATAATATAACAAAAGCCGGAAATCTGGAATTATTGGTTTCCAGATTTCCGGCTCATTTTTCTGAATTACTTTATACTAAAAATATACCGCAAAATGTTTTAACAAAGTGCTGAGTTTGGTAAAATATTAATAAAGGTTAATAATCGTTATTATTAGCAGCAACATAACCAATCTTGACGGGAGTAACCGATGAACGAATACTACAGTGATATGCTGTTTCTGGATATGAAACCCTTTACCCTGCTGCACAGGCTGGGGGTTAACGGGAAACAGTCCGGCAGCCTGGCTGCCATACAGGAAATCCCTCATGCGGTTACCGTGATGTACGGACCCCGGGGCTGCGGGTTCCATTACCGGAATACCGTACGTATCCGCAGCGGCCCGGTTGCGAATCTGGAGTGCGCCGGTCTGACGGACCGGGATATCATTTTCGGAGGGGAACGGAAGCTGCGCCGCCTGTTGCCGGAAATCGACAGGACAAAGAAGCCGGAAATGATTTTCATTTTGCCGACGGTTGTTTCGGATGTCATCAATGACGACCTGTATGGTATTGCGCAGGATATGCAGGCGGAAGTGAAAGCGAAACTTGTGGTTGTGAAATCCCAGGCTTTTTCCCATATGGATAAAGCCAATTCCCGGAAGAATATTGCGGAGCGGGCCCGGCAGAACTGTAAGCAGAAGTTTTCCGGCGCCGACTACCGCGGGTGCGGCTATGTGGAAGTCATGAACGCGCTGGTGGACCAGGTAATGGAACCGCAGGCAAAAGACCCGCTGTCCATCAATATTGAAAGTTTTATCTGGGGGTACGGCGGAACAGAAAAGCTGAAACGGATGCGTGGCCTGCTGGCCCGTATGGGAATCCGGGTTAATGCGTTCTTTCCCGCCGCCGGGCTGGAGCAGATCCGGCAGATGCCCCGGGCAGCGCTGAATCTGGTGCGCAGGAAAAAGTGGGCCATGGCTATGGAAGAAACGTTTGGCACGCCTTATCTGCATGTGGCCGACCTGTACCAGTGGCACGGGCTGGACGGTATGCGGGAGTTATATGAAACCATAGGACGGATGCTGGGCATCCTGCCCCGTGTGCAGGCGGTGCTGGATGAAGAAGAGGCAAGGATCCGCCCACTTCTGGAAGAATCGAAGCAGGTACTCTCCGGGCGCCGGTTCTGTCTGATCACCAACAGCTTTTCCGCATTGCCGGAGCTGATCAAGTGTTATGAAGCAGATGACGGGGTGCCGCTCCGCCATATCCTGCTGATCCCCAATCCAAATTTTCAGCGGGATTTTGCCGTGGATTCTGTAATGATGGAACGGCTTTACGGCAGGATCCGGGAGGCCATGGAGCTGTATCACTGCCATGCGGACCTGACGGTGGACCCATCGGCAGAACAGATGCAAAAGATCATTGATGACAGCGAGTTTCTGATTTGCGGCAGCCACCCCCGCTATGCGCGGTTTGGCAAGCCGGTAATGCCCGGCTTTCTGGACAGGGTCGTTTTTGACTATGACAGTTTTGCCGAAGTGGCAGCGGAGTTTGCCGCAAGGGTGCGACAGAAAGAACCGCCCGGGCATCTGCTGTTGAACCGGATGGAGTATGATCCGGTCTTTTACCCGCTGCGAACGGATGACAGCAATACCTGGGCTTCCAGGGAAATGTATACCAGGATGTGGAGGTTGCGGAAACGATGAAACCGATGAGCGGATGCGCCCTGATCGGTGCGGCGCGTGCTTTGTCCGGCATCCGGGACGGGGTGGTTTTGCAGCATTCGGTCGTGGGTTGTCACTGGGGTTCACTGGCTGCCGGTATGCTGCAGCAGCCGGATGATTTCCGGCAGGCAAGCACTGTGGTATATGAAGAAAATGTGATACAGGGCGGAACGGAACTGATTCCGCAGGGGCTGGATAATATAACGCAGCTGTATCCGGATGCAAAGGTCATCTTTGTGATCAGCGGCTGCATCCCCAATATGATTGGGGACGATACGGAAAGTGCGGTGGACCGTTGGCAGGAGGAACATCCGGAGCATACGGTACTGTATATTCCGGCGCCGGGTTATGCGGGAAACGAAAATGACGGCATCGAACGGGCGCTTCTGGCTTTGCTGCCTTTGATGGCAGGGCATGAAACTGCAGAAAACGAAATCAAAAGGGAAACAGGCAGTGCAGCGGACCAGAACTTTGTTTCAAAGAAATTACCTACAGTAAATATATTGGGTATTATGGCCAGCGATCCTTACAGCATCAATGATTTACAGTATCTGCGCCGGTTGTTTGCGGGTAAGCTGGAAATCCTTTGTGCTTCGCATCAATGTACCACGAAAGAGATAAGCCGTATGGGACAGGCAGATATGAATATTGTTTTCGGGCGTGGGGAAAAACTGGCGAAAATAATGTGGGAGCAGTTCGGCATCCCGTATTTGTGCTGTGAGTATCCGTATGGAATCCAGGGTATGCGGATGTTTTTACAGAAACTCGAAGAATGCCTGTCGGTGGACTTTTCAGAAGAAATCCGCAAAATGGAAAAGGAAGCAGACCGGGTGGTCCGATACAGCGGCATGTACCTGACGACGCTGTACCTTCTTCCGGCAGTGGTTACCGGCGACCGAGCGCATCGTCCCGGGATGAAGCGGTTTCTGCAGGATGAACTGGGGATGGATGTTACAGCCGGGTTTGATGCAGATGCCAGCGACCAGGATCAGTTGGAAACGGAATTACAGCATTCCAATGCGGTGCTGTTGCTGGGTTCTTCTTTTGAGGCAGAGCTGGCGGAGCGGTTTTCACTCCCACTGGTGCGTTACGTTTATCCCGTCGTTGACGAAGTCTGCCTGACACGGCAGACACTGTTGGGAGCGGAAGGCACAGCGTATCTCGTCCAGCAGATCGTGAACGCGGTAATGCGGGTGCGCTATAAAGCGGAAGGAATCTTCCGGGCGCTGCGGGTTTAAAAGCAGAGACGGATTTAACAGGAGTCTCATTAAGTTCAGTATAAAAGTTGAGGTTTTGCATTTGACGCAGGAAAGCAGAAGAACAAACACAACTGTACAGGGAAACATTTTTAAAAGCAATGTCAGCGCAGGAGAAAATGACTTTGCGAGGCATCCCTGTTTTTCCGAAAGCCTGAACCAGTACGCGCGGATCCATCTGCCGGTGGCTCCTGCCTGTAACATTCAGTGCCGGTACTGTCTGCGCAAGTACTGCTGTGCCAACGAATGCCGGCCCGGGGTGACGGCGCGGGTGATGACACCGGTGGAGGCGCTTGACTGGTACTTAAGCCAAAAGAAGCAATTCCCCGAAATTACGGTTGCCGGTGTTGCCGGGCCGGGAGATGCCCTGGCCAACTGGCCGGTTGTAAAGGAAACATTACGGAAGATACGTGCCGTGGATCCGGAAGTGTATTTGTGTCTTTCCACAAACGGATTACTGTTGCCGGAATATGCGGAGGAACTGCTGGAGAGCGGCGTGCGTTTTGTGACGGTGACGGTGAATTGTGTTGAAGCGGAATGCGGAGCAAAATTATATGCGTTTGTCAATTATAAAGGAACGCAATACAGAGGGGTGGAAGCTTCCAAACTGCTTTTTCGCCAGCAGGTCGGGGGGATACGGGCCGCTAAAAAACTGGGCCTGTTTATCAAAATTAACTGTGTAGCGATTGACGGAATCAACCTGGACCAGATTGAAAAGGTAGCAAACCTGGCGGACGAGTTGCAATGTGATGTTATGAACATCATCCCGTTGCTGCCGGTGCATGGCAGTGAATTGGAAAAAGAAAAACCGCCGTCTTGTGAACAGATTGAAAAACTGCGGCAAACCTGCGGTAAAAAGATCCGGCAGATGAAGCACTGTAATCACTGTCGTGCCGATGCAGTTGGAAGACTGAAAGGGAAGTGAATTTCTGCAGTGAAATCTGATACGGGGTGATTTTTCCTGTATCAGATATTTCTACGAACAAATCAAAAAGAGCAGTGCTGAAGTTAATCAGCGCTGCTCTAAAATTTTGCTTCCTTATATCCTCTTCGGGAAATGCTTCTTCAGCCACAGGAACAGCACCGGTATCACAAACAACGTAAACACCGTTGATGTGATCATGCCGCCGATGATGACCCAGGCCATGCTGACCCGGGTTTCAGAACCTTCAGAAAGGCTCAGGGCGGTGGGCAGCATGCCGACTACCATAGTTATGGCGGTCATAAAGATAGGTTTCAGCCGGACTTTGCCGGCTTCTACTACAGCTTCCAGAGGAGAAATGCCTTCGTGAATCCGGGTAAGAGTGTAGTCTAACAGCAACGTGCCGTTTTTGGCGACCAGGCCGTCCATCACCAGAATACCGATCAGCGAATACAGGTTGATGGTGTTGTTGGTGAACAGCAGGAAAAAGATAGAGCCGATGATGCCCAGAGGTAATGAGAACATCCGGATAAAAGGAGTAAAGACAGATTCATACAGAACCGCCAGCAACAGATAAATTAATAGAAGAGACATGGTGAGGGCCATGATCATTTCCTTAAAGGAAGTATTCATGGTGGCCGTCTGGCCGGAAAATTCATAGCGGCAGCGCAGGCTGGCCGCTTTTATTTTTTGTTCAACTTCCTGTTTCACTTCGTTCAGGGGCCGGTCTGTCAGGTTAGCCTGCACGTTGATGAAGCGTTCCTTGTTCAGGCGCCGGATGGTGGTGGGGCCTACCGTTTCTTTGATTTCCGCAATGTCTCCCAGATATACGCTGCCTGTCTTTGCGGGGATGGGGATGGACTTCAGTTCATCCATCTGGTAACCTTCGCCGCCTGCAAAGCGGACATTGATATCCGTATCCTTGCCATGGTTGTTTTCATCGTTGGCCAGCACGCCCGCCCGCTGCCCTGTGATGGCAGAGGCGAAGGACCGCAGTACCTGGCTTAAGCTGACGCCGTAATATTCCAGTTTGTCCCTGTCAACCACCACTTTCAGTTCCGGGTTTCCTTCTACATAAGAATTTTTTACGTCTTTGACACCGTTTGTTTCTCTTAAAATTTTTTCCACTTTGGCGGATTCTTCCGCCAGAACTTCCATGCTGGAGCCTTTTAATTCTATCTGCAAAGGTGAACGCACCAGATTGCGGCCGCCGGAAACGCCGGCCACAGAAGACTGGATGACATTGACCCGGGTCCTGGCGCTGCCGAGATTATTCCGGGCAAAGGCGCGGATGTCTTCCGCAATGGTCCAGACACTGCGGGAACGTTCGTTTTTACTGCATAACGTGATGGAGATTTTGCCGTTGCGTTCCAGGGTAGTCACATAGGACATATGGTGTTTGATTTCCGGGATAGTGCGCAGGTAGTCGTCAAAGAGCAGCAGCACTTCGTTGGTCTGCTGGGCATTGGAGCCGATGGGCAGTTCCACATTGACCTGCAGCGCGCTTTCATCTGTTTTGGGCATGTACTCGGCGCCCACGATGCCTAACGGGATCAGTAGCAGGCTGCATAAAAACAGGGCGATGATGCCTGTCAGCAGTTTTTTGGGATGCTGCAGGCAGTTGCGCAGCAATACTTCATAACGACGGATGGTATTCCGTTCCAGATTGTCAAAAAAGTCCCAGACTCTTCCCTGCGGTTCTTCCAGGCCGCCGGCATACAGTTTCGAGGCCATCATGGGAGTCAGCGTAAAGGAAACTGCCAGCGACATGAGGGTGGCGAATACAATGGTGAGACCGAACTGGCGGAACAGCTGACCCGTAGCGCTCTGCATGAAAGCGATGGGCAAAAATACGACCACGTCGCACAGGGTCATGGCGATCGCTGCCATGCCGATCTGCATCCGTCCCTGCTCCGCGGCGTCTCTGGCATTGTATCCGTTTTGCAGGAAACGGTGGATGTTTTCCAGGACGACAATAGAGTCGTCCACCAAAATGCCGATACAGGTGGCCATGCCCATGAGGGACATCATATTGAAAGTGAATCCTGCGGCATACATCAAAAAGAAGGTGGCAATCAGGGAAGTGGGGATCGCGATCATGACCGCGGAGGCAGACCGCCAGCCACGCAGGAAGAGATACAGGACCAGGCCGGTGGTGACCAGGCCTTCCAGTAAGGTGCGCAGCGTGTTGTTCAGGGAATTTTTGACAAAGGTCGCCTGGTTGTAGACCAGGGTAAACGTGTAATCCGGATAACTTTTGCGCAGTTCTTCCAGTTTCTTTAATACGTTGTCCGCGGTATCCACGATATTGCTGCCGCTGGTCTTGTACACTTCCATGGAGACCGCGTCGCTACCGTCCATGCGGGCGTAACGAGAGCTCCGTTTATTCTTTACCTGTACGTCTGCCACGTCCCGCAGCAAAAATGTCCGGCCGTTTTTGGTCAGGCTGATCTGTTCAATATCCGAAACGGTTTTATACTGGGAATCCAGGCGCACGGAAACCTGCCGGTTCTCCGAATACACGGAACCGGCGGAAACCATGGTGTTTTCACTGCGGATAGCGTCGGTGATATCTTTCAGGGTCAGGCTGTAGTAATTCAGCTTTTCCTGATTTACCAGCACTGCGATTTCCTTTTCTGCGCCGCCGGTGACGGAAACGTCCGCCACACCCTCTGCCTGCTGCAGTTTTTCCTTAAAGGTATTTTCTGCCATAGCATGCAGGTCCGCGGCATCCTGCTTGCCGGTAACCGCAATTTCAATAACAGGATACTCTTCCGCCGAACGCTTCAGCACTACGGGCTCGTCAATATCCGCCGGCAGGGAGCTGCGGATTTTGTTCAGCCGTTTGGTAGCTTCCACGGACATCAGGTTGGGATCCTGTTCCGGTGAAAGCTCCACAAACACTTCGGACCGGCCCGTCATGCTGACGGAACGAATCTCTTTGACCCCTTCCAGCGTGGAGATGGCGTCTTCAATGGGTTTGGTCAGCTGCTGTTCTACCGACTCCGTGCTGGCGCCGGGGTACTCCACAATACAGCTGATGTAAGGGGACTCTACATCCGGAAGCAACTCCACACCGATGTGGGAATAGCTGAACAGACCCAGCACCGTGATCAGCATAAAGATCATGGAGATGCCGATAGGGCGCTGGATGGAAAATTTGGTGATGTTCATTTTTCTTCATCCTTTTTGCCCAGGTCGGTAACTACCAGGCCTTCCCGCAGGCGGGACACGTTATCGGTGATGACCTTGTCTCCTGCTTTCAGGCCGCTTACGATTTCCAGTTCCTCCGTATTGCGGATGCCGGGCTGGATTGCTTTACGGTGCGCCTTTTTATCCTCGCCTAATACAAAAGCGTACTGTTTGCCGTTTAGCTCTAATACAGCGCTTCGATTAATGAACAGCGCTTTATCTTTTTGCAGAAAGCGCAGGGAGCCCTTCGCGAACATGCCGGACTTCAGCTGGCCGTCTGCTTTGTCTAGGGCGACGCGAACCAGGTAGTTTTTGGTTTCTTTACTTTTGTCCGGGCTTACAAAGGTGATTTTTCCCGGATACTTTTTCCCCAGCGATTCTACGAGAACCGAAACAGATTCGCCGGTCTTTAACAGGGCTGCGTCGTACTCGGAAACCTGGCAGTCCAGATGCAGGCTGCTGTTATCTACAATTGTAAAAAGGTGGGAACCTGCCTGCGCGTAGCTGCCCGCTTCCGCATTGCGGAAGGTGATGACTCCGTCCCGCGGCGCCCGGATGGTCATGTCCTCCCGCTGGTTTTCCAGCAGCAGCATGGAGTTGCGGCGCTGTTCTGCCCGTTGGGCCCGTTCGGCCACATAGGCAGGTTTTCCTTCATACAGCTTCTGGCTGGTCAGGGAATCCAAATTGGCTTTGGCGCTGAGCATCTGCTGTTCTGCCTCATCCAGCGCCAGTTTGGACACGGCGCCTTTCTTAAACAGTTCTGTGTAACGATCAAAATTTGATTTTTTCAGATTGTATTCGCTTATATATTTCTGGTAATTGGAATTAAAGGTTGCGTCATACCGTTCCGTGTAGGCGTCATAAGATTTGTAATCCGCTTCCGCCCGGTTGACCTGGATGTTAATATCCTTCAGGTCCTGCTGGGCCAGTACATCTCCGGCGGAAACCCTGTCGCCCAGGTCTTTTTGTACGTCTGTAATCATGCCCGCGTACTTGTTCACCACAACGATTTTGGCGGCGGCATTGGTCTGGCCGAACAGGGTGACGGTTTTGTACATGGGTTCCTCAGCCAGCACTTTGGTATGGACTTCCACTTTTAACTGTTTGCGGTCTGCGGAAGCCGGGCTTTTGATCAGGCCTTTAAGGGACGAAAAGAGAAGGATGCCCAGCACTGCAATGCAAAGAAAAGCTAACGGCTTGTTGTTCTGTAATTGCCAGCGCAGATTGGGAATCCGGTTTTTGATTTGCAGCAAAAAGCCCTTTATATTTTGCAGAAGGTTTTTAAAAAAGTTAGATAAATCGTCCATGGCAGTCTCCGTAGTGCACGCTTTGTAAAGTATGAACGAAAGAATGAAATACAGATCATTATCGCATTTTGCTAACGCATAAAACTTAAAATAAAAACAATTAAGATTATTTGTTAAAAATAGAAATTCTTATTAAGATATTCTAAATTATATCATTCTTTGCTCAATTATGGAAGAATGGACAGTCTCTTTCGCAATCGTTTTTGCCGAAAGATTATATAAAAAGTATTTATTTTAAATCTTATGATTTTAATTTGCTGCAAATGAGTTTTTCATAAAAACGCAAAGATAGGTTTGCGGAAATGTGAAATATATTTGACAAGCTGACGGTTTTGTAGTTTAATATGTAATGAAGTTTAATAAGAAATATTATCATTTAAATTATTTACTGAATTGTATTTCGTTTTAAAATATGGAGGAAAGCTTTGAAGAAGATTGCATTGCTATTACTGGTTTCGCTTTTACTGACACTGCAGACTTCCGTTCTGGCTGCCCGCAGGCAGGTGGAAGAAGTGCCGGAGAATCCTATGGACTGGAGCATCAGCACTAAACCGCCCATGAGCGAAGAAGAAAAGGAAGCTGCCCGCTGGTCGCTGATTCTGGAAAATGATTTAGGTTTATATGCTTACGACATGAGTACTCTGGGGTATGTTTCCGACAAAAACGGCACGGTGGATACTAATTTGGTGGGTGCTACCGTCAAAACACTGTTTACCGATAAAAAAATACTGAAAAAACTGCAGGAGCAGTATGCGTCCAAGCTGAAAGGCAAGGAAAAACTGCAGTACTGTCTGCTGGATATGCAGTACAACATGGCGGAGAAAACCTATACGGTGACGGAGATGCGTGTGTTCACCAATAAGAACCGCATTATTGAGACCAAAAAAAATAAAACCGGCTTCGTGCCGGTTCCGGAAAAGTCTTTTGCGGAAGCCATGTATGAAATCTGCCAGCAGTTTGTAACGGAAATGAATGCGCCGGAAGCAGGCGCGCAGAAAGCGTCGCTGTTGAGTAATAAATAAACACATAGTTTGCACTGCAAAGTACTGCAGGACCATGAAAGACTGGCTGCAGGAAACGCGTACAATAAATTTTAATTTATTAAGGGAGTGTAAAAAATGAAGCAAAGTCGAAAAGGTATGTTGATGGCCGCTCTGATCTGCGGCACGATCGTTCCGGTATTGTTTGGCGGAACAAGTGCCTATGCGGCGGAAGTTGACGAAAGTTTAAGTAGCTTCGCATTGGAAGAGATGGTTGTTACAGCAGCAAGGTATGAAAAGAAAGATGTTGATATTGCTGCGAGCACTAATGTAATTACTCGGGAACAGTTAGACAACGTGGGAGCAACGAATGTATACGAAGCTTTGCAGTTTTCGACTAACCTGACCATAGACGGTAAGGCTCCAGGTGGCGCTGCGTTTGGTTCAATGACCAGTAAAATTGCAATTCGTGGAAGCGAAAAGGGTACCCTTGTTATGATGAACGGTACACCTATTAATTTCCGCGGTCTGTATAGTATTGATTCCATTCCAACTGATATCGTTGAAAGAATTGAAATTGTCCGTGGTGGCGGCGCAGTACTTTACGGAAGCGAAGCAAGTGGTGGTGTGATCAATATTATTACCAAAAAAGATGCAAATCAAAGTTCCGTGAGGGTCGGTTTTGGCAAGCAAAGCCGGCAGAATCATTCTATTGACATCCATGCCGGCAGATTAGGTGTTAACTATACATATGATAAGTGGGGTCATGTTGGTTTTATTTCTGACTCAAAGGCTGTTAATGCAAGTCCGACTGCTAAAAATATGAGTCAGGACTTTTTGAAGTCTGAATTGCACAATGGAACGATTACTTATAAGTTTAGCGATAATGTGGATGCAATTGTCCGCCATAGTGTGAGGGATAGTTATACAAATTACACATTTAATGACTCTAAATATGGTGCAGTGAATGGTAAACCTCGCTATTGGCGGGATTATGAAACCAACGAAACGTTTGCCCAAGTGAATTTCAAAGATAATCATGGATTTAAAGGGAATGTATTCTATAATAGAAACAAGCTTAGAACAGATGGTAAAGATTTTTATAGCTCGTCAGGCAGCCAAAAAGGTTATCCTAAAACAAGCAATAGCTTTGAAAAAAATTTAACCAGTGGTGTAGATCTGCAGAAACTTTGGGAAAACGGAAAAAATAACTATTTAATTGGTCTTTCGGCTGTAAGAGAATTTTACAAAGATGCTGACCTTAATTATTCCCGTACCGTTTCCTCAATCTATGGTTCCTGGGATACTGGGATTGGGTCAAAGAACCTGTTTACTCTGAGTGCCCGCGGAACCAAGGTTACAGGCGCAAAGTCAGGCAAGAATTACAGTAATTTTAGCGGACAGATGCAATACACTCACAAATTGAATGATAATGAGTCTCTGTATGCAAGTATCGGTCAGTCCTTTAAGCTGCCTACCCTGAAAGAAATGTATGCGAATGGTAGCGGAATGGTGCTCGGTAATGAAAACCTGAAACCGGAAAAAGGTATGCATTATGAGGTAGGTTATAAACTTACAAAAAAGAATCAAGACTGGAAGGTCGCCCTTTTTGCCACAAGGTTAAAAGACAGCATAACTTATTCTAAAATAAAGGACGACTTGTGGGAAACCAAAAACGAGGAGTTTAAAAACTATGGATTAGAAGTGAGTGGCATAAGCCGATTGAATAACGGATTCACTTTTAATTATGGAATTACCTGGCAGAATCCTAAAGTTAAAGAGGGGCTGGCATCAGGTGTTACCTCGGATTGGACGCGTAAATATGGCAAGTTTTTATTAAATACCGGGCTTACTTATAAAAAAGACAAATGGACTGCAAATCTGAGTGCCAGCTATCTGGCTGACCGTGTTATGAACGGTTCTTATGGTGTTGAAAGAACAAAGCCATATCTGCTGACATCCTTAAATGTGAAGTATGCGCCGGAAAAAAATCAGGAAATCGCTCTGGCTATGGATAATATCCTTGATCGCGATAACAACGTATCACATACTTCCAGTAATTACTACGGGACACCATTTACATTCCTTCTGTCCTATACCTATAAATTCTGATTTTCATCTGTTTCTGCCTTAAGCGGCGCACACCTGCGCCGCTTTTTCTATGTCTTACTTAAAGATCCTCCATATTCTTCATTCTTACTTCCAATGCCCGCCGCCGGAAATCCTGAAGCAGGCGGCGCATTCGTTTGTCCGGCACCCACACGTACACGGGCTTGTCCGTATCCTTTACGCGCACATTGGAGCGCCAGATAAACTGCAGCAGTTCGGACAACGCATAATTGTCATTATCAAACTCCAGCTCCGGGATGTTTTGCTCTTTGGCCCGCTGCGTCAGAAAGTTAGTGCAGTTCACATCAAAAAAGCGACTGCACAGATAGGCCACGCCGGTACAGTTTCTGTAATCGTTGGTAGCTTTGGTGTTGCAGGGAAGAAAACGCTTCAGGGTAGGATAGTGCCGGCCGTCGCTCTGCAGCATTTCTTTATATGTGTTAAACGCAGTAAACATAAACGTGTTGCCGCGCACACCGTGGGATCGCATAAACGCGTAGGCGTTCCGGAAACGTGTCTTCAGCGTTTTCAGGCCGCGTCCGGTCTTATCGGTACGCAGCCGCTTATACCATTCTTTGGATAAACTGCTTTCCATATTAAAGAGTTTGTCGTCCAGAATTACAAGGCGTTCGATTCCCTCCGGATATGTTTCTATAAATTCTCCATCAGGATTCCTCATCATAAGTCCGTCTTTAATGTGATAGTACTCCATGTTAATGTCATTCAGCAGACAATACTTGTGGAGCATACTGCCGCGGGTCAGGTAAGAGAAGAACCAGCAAGATTTAAAGCAGGCAAACAGTTCCCGCTTTGCAAAAGCCAAAATGGAAGTGAACCGTCCATCTTTGTCTCCGGAGGGGTACAAAGTACAGCTGCGGCTCAGGTTTTTCACCGCATCAAAAACCTTATACTCCTTGCTTTTGCGATTATAATCGCAATCCGGATTGAATTCCACTATGCCGTTTTTGTTAGCAATCATATGTTCCTGCTGCATCAGCAGCACATCGGCCGTGCCAAAGCGGGTGATACCGTCGAAAGTATCCGGTCTTTGCGCGCCGCCAATTACTCCCCGGAACAGGGAAGGAATTTCATCAAAAAACGCATGGTAGACACAATCGCTTTTACGGAAAGCCTCGATGGTCTCATCATTGAAGAATCCGAACAAAGACTGTGTTGTGACAATATTTTCACCGCTGCGGATCAACTCCAAAATGTTTCTGCTGTAAGGGGGCTCTCCCGGACATTTCGCGTTTAGTTCCTGCAGGAAACGCCCATCCCGTTCCCTTATGGTTGACACAAAAATGATAAACCTGGCCTTCTGCAGATCGTTAAAAAAACCGGTACGCCGCAAAGATTCAATATAAGATTCATCTTTAAAATAGAACGCGCCAAACCGGAGATAATCCAGTAAGGAGGAACTTTTCCCGATGCCCATAGGGGAATCGACAATACGAAAGGCGAGTTCTTGGTTTTTATCATAATGTTTGGTATTAATAGTCAGAACCTCTTTTCCTGCACAGAAATAGCGGGAGAAGGATATTCTCCCGACAGAACCGTATTATACAGCAGAACAGGGGCAAAAGCAAGGAACCCGATTTTCACGCAAAACCCCATGACCCCACTCTCAGGCAGTTTGAATTGTCAGCCTGGCGGTTGTGCTTACTGATGCAAACCGCCTGTCTATTATATATTAATGAGTACGTAGGGCATAACTTCAGTAGCCATGCGGTTTCGCGAAAAAAATCCGGGTGTTTTTACACCCGCTTTTTAATAATAATATCCCCAGGTGAAGGCGGGTATTACGACTGAAATCTAAAAAAACAATAATTGCAGATCGTTCTCTCCTCATTCTATTGACCATACAATAGTTATATATTTTATAATTTATCATAATAGCGCCTCAGCAAAATTATTAATGCTTGTATTGTTTTATGAAGCTATTGCCTGTTGTGCGACAACGCGGTGGAAAATGAGCAGGGGATTTTCAGGGCGGTGAAGGAATACTTCTATTTTGACAGGGAATGTAAGCCTTTGGCTGGAGGAACGGGCGGAATAAGGAGGACGATAAGATGTTAGGTTTACCGGAAGAAGAGCAGTACCGTTTGCTGTGGGAGAAGTACGGATTATCGGAAGAAAAAGCCAGGGCATTAAAAGGAAAAGGTTTTTCCTATTACGATCTGGACAAAGGCTCCATGTATGCCTATGTAGCGCAAAAACCGCTGGAGGAAGTGTTGGAACTGCGCCGGGAGAATCCCTGGATGAAGGTTGAATTATTGTTAAACATTACGCCGCAACTGCTCCATGACAGGGATCTGCTGCGTAAGGCTGAATGTGCGGAAAAATGGTGGGGCATCAAAGCGGACCTGGTGTACCGTAAGTTTATGGAAGGCTATCCTATCCACTATATCCGTATGGCTTATATTATTTCACAGCATTCTTCCATGACGGTGGAGGAGGTTCTGGAAAAAAGAAAACGTTCTGTCAAATGGGCCGTCTGGGCACAGGAGAATCTTGGTATCGCGCCGGAAGATCTGAAACGCTGGATCAAGGAAATGCCGAACCCTTCCGTAGCCAAAAAAGCAAAATAAAATAATCCCTTTTTTTCTGTCGCTATATAGTATATAATAGTTTAATAGAACGACTTCTCAATAAGAATTCTTTTATTATCTTTAGAAAGACAGGGATTGCAAATGCGGCAGGAGACGGTCATTCAGATTCAGGATCTGACAATCGGTTATGAGAATAAGATTATCATCAGCGGCATCAATGCCGACGTTCATACAGGCGAACTGGTTGGCATCATCGGACGTAACGGGGCGGGCAAGAGTACGTTACTGAAAACGATCCGGGGACTGCTTCCTGCAAAGTCAGGAAAAATTTTGTATTTTGGCCAGCCTCTTGCTTCCTATGGAGAAAAGGAACTGGCCCGACGCGTGGCCTATCTGCAGCAGAATGTGGAAACCGGTTTTGGCTACACGGGGCTGGATATTGTGCTGACGGGACGTTATCCCTATATGAAGTGGTGGGAAAGTGAAACGGATGAAGACAAGTCCCTGGCCCGGGACTGTATGTCTTATACAGGCACACTGGATCTGGCAGAGCGTCCGGTAACGGAAGTTTCCGGCGGCCAGAAGCAGCGCATCCTGCTGGCCAAGGTGCTGGCCCAGCAGACGCCGGTGCTGTTTCTGGATGAGCCGACGACCGGGCTGGACATGGTATACCGGGAAGAAATATTCCGGTTTGCCAGGGAACTGGCCAATATGGGCAAGACTATTTTAATGGTGATCCATGAGCTGGATCTGGCTGCGGCTTATTGCAGCCGAATCTTTCTGCTGGGTGAAGGAAAACTGCTGGCCGACGGCCGTCCCGATGAGGTTTTTACAGAAGAATTGCTGAGCCGTGCCTATGAAGCGGACATTACAGTAGAACAGAATCCGAAAAACGGCCGGCTGGAGATAACGACGCGGGAAAATCCCCAGGCAAAAGTAAAGGAAAAAGATTTACTGAAAAAGATTTGTGTGCAACAACAGACAGGACGGAATTTTGGATGAAACGGCTCATTACTCTGCTGGTTTTCTTATTTTTGCTGTTACAGGTAACTGCCGGATTTGCAGGCAGGCAGTTAGACGCGGTATACCCGTACAGTCTGGAGAAACAGCAGATTCGTACTGTAACCGGCCGCAGCACGCTGCCGCTTTATGTTAACTTAACAAGCTATGATATACCCCGCATGCAGCAGGCAGAGGTTTCTGTAAAGCTGCCTGAGGGGTTCTCTGCATTACCGAAGGAAGGCTGGCAGATTTATAAAGGCGGCGCGTCCGCGCACTGGCAGACAGAGGCCTGGTACGGCCAGAATTTTGATTTGTTGTATCTACAGGCGGATGAAGGCGCAGTGTCCGGCACAAAAGAGATTGAGATCGCTGTGTCCGGGAACGGATGGGAAGAAAGAAAACGTATTAGCTTCACGTATGATGCGGCAGGGGAAACAATCGGACAGCCGCAACCGGAGAGCAGAAAACCGGACAAGGCGAAGTTTAACTGGTATATTCAGTCGGTTACGCTTCCGGTAGATGTTTATGGCCGCCGTGACGACAGGGCGGAAAACGGTGTTGTCTATGTGCGGGATACTACGTTTGAGAGCTTCCGCAACCGGATGAAAGGCGACGGGGCTACCAACTGGTCAGCGGTTTTCAATCATCCGGCAACCTTTCTGCTGCTGGACATGCGCAATCCCCAGCGGGATATCCGTGTCCTGAAATTTAAGGCACAGCTGCTGGACCGGGTCAGCGGGCAGGTTGTAGAAGGTCTGATTACAGCCGGTACAACCAATCATGATACCGGTGAAGGATGGGCAGGTAAGACCGGGGATGGCGCGGAAACAACGGCGCTGATCTCTCTGGACGGGAAAAAATCGCAGGCGTTTATCCTGCCTTTGTACGTGGATTATTTTACAATTCTGGAAGGGGATTATACATTGCGGGTCACTGTCAGCGGCGGTGACCAGCAGAAGATACAGGAGGTCCCCCTGACGATAGCGCGGAAACACAGTCTGGGATTATTTGCGGTGGGGTTTGCTTTTGTATGCTTTTTAATTACGCTCCTGCTTTTGCTGCGCCTGAAACAGTGTGTGTTTTCCATCGGCGCCAAAGGCGCTATAACGGTAGCTTTGTTTGCTGCGATCTCTTTTGGAGGCATCGCGTTGCCTTCAACCATTTTGGGTGATCTGGTCCATGCCCTGCTGGGACCTTTTTCCGGTCTGGTCACCGGACTCCTGAGCGGCATTATGCAGTACCTGCTGATTGTTTCGCTTTTGGTTCTGTACCGTAAGCCCGGTGTGCTTACATTGTTGTATGTACTTAAATTTATGCTTTCCGGCATTATGTTTGGGCATTTTTCACCGATTGGCGTGCTGAGCACCTCCGTATACATCGTGGTGACGGAATTCCTGTTATGGGTAAGCGGCTTTTATAAAAAGGAAAACCTGAACACGAAGTATATGTTTTTTGTTGCCCTCGTATTAGGTCTGGGCGATGCCCTGATCACGTTTGTTAATTTTGAACAGATGATGTTCTTTTACCGTTTGTATTACGCGGACTGGTTCCTTGCCATGTATATGCTGGTAAACGGATTGCTGTACAGCAGCATCGGCAGCTGGATCGGCTTTAAGACCGGGATCAAACTGCGCCAGGTCGTCAGCGAATAGGAGGATGGCATGTTACATATAGATGATGTATCCTATCGTTACCAGAGCCGTGACACCTGGACGCTGAAGCATATCGACCTTAAGATGGAACAGGGGGAGATGGTCCTGCTGGCCGGCCGCAGTGGCTGCGGCAAGTCGACGCTGATAAAAATCATCAGCGGTCTGGTATCGGAAGACGGTCAGGGAACACTGAAAGGAAGGATTTTATTAGACGGTCAGGATATTACCTTCTGGCCGCCGGAAAAAATCGGCCTGCTGGCAGGTACGGTATACCAGAGTCCGGATGACCAGTTGTTTGCCATGACGGTGGAAGACGAGGCCGGCTTTGCTCTGGAGAACCAGGGGTTGGAACCGGAAACGATACGGAAAGAAGTGGCGGAGACTTTGTGGCGTGTGGGGTTAAGCGGTTATGAGAAATTCAGTATCCACCAGCTTTCCGGCGGACAGCGGCAGCGTCTGGCACTGGCTTCCATTTTAATCACGAAACCGCGCCTGCTGATTTTAGACGAACCGGTAAGTCAGATGAATCCTCAGGGCGTGCAGTCGTTTATGGAATTGTTGCTTGACTTGAACAGGGATGAAAACATTTCCATTTTGATGATAGAACACAGGGTCAATGAACTGGCCCGGTATTTTAACCGTCTTGCGGTCATGAAAGACGGGGAAATATTATATGATGGGGCCATGGATGAGGCGTGGCCGTTTTTGACGGATAAACCGGACCTGGGCCTGCGGGAACCCCAAAGTGTCAAGCTGGGACGTTTGCTTCATTTATCCCATCTGACTTCCGACAAAAATGAAACAGCGGAAATGATTTGCAAAGAGTGCGAAATAGACAGGTTCTGCGAACAGCAGAAAAAGGCAGAACAGACTGGTGCGAATCCGCTGGTCAGGGCAGAAAGCATACGGTTCCGTTATCCGGGCGTGGAAGAAGACACCCTGCGGGGCCTGGATTTCATTTTGCAGGAAGGGCAGATTACCGCCATGATGGGATTCAACGGTGCCGGAAAATCTACCTTATTAAATTTGCTGGGAGGGCTTACAGAACCTTCCGGGGGAACGCTGCTGCTGGATGGCATTCCGGTCCGTAAAGCCCTGGGCAAGGTGGGATATCTCCTCCAGGAAGCGGATCTCATGCTGCTGGCGGATACGGTTACGGAAGAACTGGCCTGGAAAAACCGGGGAATGACGCCGGAAAAAATAGCTGTCATGCTGGAACAGCTGAATCTGACTTCTTACGCGCAGGATTTTCCACTGGCTTTAAGCAAGGGGCAGCGGCTGCGGGTCGTGTTAGGAGCCATGCTGGCCAAAGAACCGCGTTTATTGCTGCTGGATGAGCCTACTACCGGGCAGGATGAAAGCAGTCTTTCTGAAATCAAAAAACTGCTGTTGGATTTTAAAAATAATGGGGGAAGCGTCTTTATCTGTACCCATGATACAGAGCTTGCGTCCCAGATCGCGGACCGGGTGATGCTTTTGGAGCAGGGGAAGATTGTGGCGGACGGACCGGCGGATGAAATCTTATGCGACCGGAAGCTTCTGCTGCAAAGCGGGCTGACGGTCCCGGCAGTATTGGATATTGCGGAGCGGTTGGGGATTCCTCCCTGCATCTCGGAAAAGGAGGTAAGCCATTATGTCCATGCGGCAGTTGTGGGAAGGAACTGACGCGAGGTTTTGGGCACGTGAAATTAACGGGCGGACCAAGCTGATCATACTGTTTTTATTTGCGGTTTTGATGATTACGGTAGATAATCCCCGCACCCTGTTTGTATTATTTATGGTAACGTTGCTGCTGCATCTGGCGGCGGGAACCTCTTTCTATAAATGGAGAGTGATGGCTGTTTTGCTGATGCTTGGCCTTTGGGGCAGCATGGTGAGCCAGGCCCTTTTCTTTTCCCAGTCCCCCCGTACGGCTTTGTTTGTGCTCATTCCCCCGGATTCCTCCTTGTTGGGGGAGATAACGGGCGGCTTGTTTATTTACCGTGAAGGAATTTTATACGGAGCGGTGCAGGGGCTGCGCGCGGCATCCATGCTTTCATTGGGGCTTCTGGTCTGCTGGACCAGCGACCCCCGGCAACTGCTGAATGCGCTGCTGGCCTGGCGTCTGCCTCCGCAGGTTGCGTTTATGCTGGTGACGGCGATCCGGTTCCTGCCGGTGCTGGCAGCGGAGACGGGAGAAATTATTACGGCCCTGCAGCTTCGCAGTGAAACCCAGAGGGGACGTACCGCAATAGTACAGCATATTCCTTATATTGCAAAGCCTTTGTTGGCACGCTGTCTCCGCAGGGCACAGACGCTGGCGCTGTCTGTGGTCAGCCGGGGCTTTTTCTCCGCTAAAGTATCTCAGATCCGCCAGTCCTGGAAAACAGCGGAACAGGCCGGCTGTATTGTGTTTTTCCTGTTCACCATGGCAGTGGTGGGCAGTAAGCTTTGTTATGTGTTGTCTGAACAGGGGCTGTATTTTGGGGTGCTCCGAAAAATTTATGACATATCCAAGATGTATTTGTAAGTAGCGTCAGGTGGCTTATGGGTAAGAAAATCAAGAGTTTGCTGATACTGTTTCTTTTTGCTTTGTCCTGCTGTGCCTTATTCTGGCTTACCGGCAGCCGGACTCCCTGGACTGTTTTTCAAAGCGTCCGGGGGAAGGACGGAGTAAGTGTGTTTCTGGGCGATATACCGGCGGAGAACTATGACCGTATGGGTTTTACCAGAGCGCAGATACTGTACGTGGGTGCGGAGGATGCATGGCTGGTGGGAACGGACAAGGGAGAACTGTTTTTGTTCGATATGACAGGAAAACAGTTATGGAAACGTTCTTTGGGTATAGGGAAACTGGTATCCCTGGCTGTGACGGGAGACGGAAAACTGGCCTATGTAGGGGAACACAGCGCGGACGGTAATTTATATGCAGTTAATGTGCACACAGGCGATATCGAATGGAAACACAAAGCGGCCGATTATATTGGCGTGGATTCGCAGAACCGGTCCCTGCCGGCTCCGGTCCACATTGCAGTGGATAAGGCAGGGAATGCTTTCGTGAACATGTACCGGTTTGTTATGAATAAAGATGGCAGGCGCGGTTATAACGGACGGATGATAGCTCTTGATCCGCAGGGAAAGTTTTTATGGAAGTTCCCAAAGGATGAGACAATCGACAGCTGGATCAACTGGTGTGATGTCAGCGATGGAACGGGGCGCGTCGTCATAGCCACCAGTGCCTACGATTTTCATCCCGATATGAAATATAAAAAGACCCTGTATATCATTGATAAACATGACGGTTCTGTTTTAAACGAGACCTTTGTTGATCCGGTGAAACCTTTTAACAATACAGTGCTGCGGGGCAGTCCTACTTTCTCCGCGGACGGGGAGTATCTGGCAGGGACCGGAAGCGACGGCCGCGGTTTCCTGTTTGACAAAAACGGGAAAATTGTCTGGTGGCGTTTTCTCTCAAAACCTGCGAAAGTTGACGGATCCTGGATCAATGCTTCCGGGCGGGACGGGTATATAAGGCCGGAGGGTGTCATTTTTTCCACCATCAATACGTTTAACAGGGAAAACTGGCAATTGCCTACCCCGGTGGAACATCCCAGCAACAACAGTCTCTTTGTGTTTAAACTGGACGGGACTTACAGATATCAGTACCGCGCTCTGGGCACGATTGAAAACATTGACTTTGCTTCGGAAAAACTTGCGGCCTGTTCGGTGGGACGTAATGTGAGGACTCATGATTACAGTGCGCACGGAGCCTTGCTTCTGAATCTGGAAAACGGAAAGAAAGAGAGGTTCTTTCATACGGAGGGTCCTTGCCAGGCTGCAGCCATCAGCCATGATGGGAAGAAAATGGCAGGAGTGGAAGCGCCGGCCATGACGCCGGAAGGGAAACTGATCGGATCGTACCGGCTGCATATATGGGATTTGCGGACAGGGAGCTGACCGTTATGTTAAAAGCATTATTTACATATTATAAGCCTTACAGGCGGACCATTTGGGCACTGCTGTTTCTTTCACTTTTTTCCGCAGCGCTGGACCTGGTTTTCCCGATGCTGGTACGTCATATTATGGATGTGGAACTGCCGGGGAAAAATATAGAGAATATATTCCGTATGATTGTCATTCTCTTCGTGCTGTACTGTGTCAGCTTTGTCTTATCGTATATTGTGCAGTATAAAGGCACCCTGGTTTCCGTTCACATGGAAAATGATATGCGGCAGGATCTTTTCCGCCATTTGGAAAAGATGTCTTTCCGGTATTTTGACGACAATAAAACCGGCCAGCTGCTGTCACGTATCACCACAGATCTGACGGAGATCGGGGAACTGACCTTCAAAGGTCCTAATGACGTCCTCATCTGTTCCATAACCATGTTGGGAACCATTGCCATTCTGATCTGGATGAATCCGGTGCTGGCATCATTTATCGTATTGCTGCTTGTTGCGAAAACTGTGCATACTGTCTATATTAACCGTAAAATGAAACAGCGGTTCCGGGCCAACCGTGTGTTATACGGTGATGTGTCCGCACAGGTTACGGAAGATTTGAACGGGATCCGGCTGATCAAGGCTTTCGCCCTGGAGGAACAGGAGGCCGGCCGGTTTGCGGAGAAGTGTGATACATATATTGCCGGCCGGCGCAAGTCGACACGTCTGGTGGCCTATTTTTCCGGCAGCGTAGCTTTCTTCAGCAATCTGATCAATGTGGTGATGATGGGCGTTGGCGGCTGGATGATTGCCACAGACAGGTTAAAACTCAGTGATTTTGTAGCCTTCTTGTTATATGTAAACCTCTTTATGAAACCGCTGCTGCGCCTGACTGTGTTTGCGGAAATGTATCAGCGTGGCATGGCCGGCTTTTCCCGGTTTTATGAAATCATGCAGATTGAACCGGAGATTCAGGACACCCCGGACGCTGTTGAATGCAAGGACGTGAAAGGCGAGATTGTTTTTGATAATGTCTGCTTCAGCTACGGAAACGGAGTGGTTCTCAGGAATCTGACCCTGACGGTAAAGCCCGGGGAAAAAATTGCGTTTGTAGGGGAAACCGGAGCCGGCAAAACTACCGTTGCCAGCCTGTTGCTTCGCTTTTATGAACCACAGCAGGGGAGGATTTTACTGGATGGCAGGGATATACGGGAATACACGCAGCAGTCCCTGCGCCGTACTATCGGTCTGGTCCAGCAGGATGTCTTTCTGTTTTCTGATTCTGTGAATTATAATATTTCCTACGGCAACACTTCCGTCAGTCCTGCAGACATAAAAAAAGCAGCCTTTCTGGCTGCTGCGGAAGAATTTATTGAAAAACTTCCGGAAAAGTATGAGACTTGTATCGGGGAACGGGGAGTGAAGCTATCCGGCGGACAGAAACAACGTATTGCCATTGCCAGAGCTTTTCTCAAAAACCCGCCTGTCCTTGTGCTGGATGAAGCAACTTCTTCCTTAGATACTGCAACGGAAAAAGTCGTGCAGGAATCACTGGAAAAACTGTCCGCAAACCGGACGACCATTACCATTGCCCACAGGCTTTCTACAATAGTTAATGCTGACAGGATCTTTGTGCTTCAGGACGGTATCGTGGCAGAGACCGGGACCCATGAGCAGCTGATCCGCAAAAACGGGATATATAAAAAGCTTTATGAACTAAGCGAAAAATAAAGAAACTTTTTCTATAGTATTTTCTTATACAGTTTTTCCCGTTGGTTTACATCCGTAAAATTCTTCAGTTTGCAATATACGATACGGCGGACGGAGGCATCAATAGCTGTCCGGGAAAGCTTTCCGTCTTTCACGGCCTGCAGCGTGCTGCGGTAAATACGTTGCTGTACTTCCGGATCATGACAGCTCAGCAGTATGTCCGTTCCGGCCTGAATGGCGACGATGCCGATTTCTTCCGGCGTATATCCTTCGCTGACAGCGCCCATGTCCAGGTCGTCAGTGATGACGATGCCCTGATAGCCCAGCTGGCTCCGCAGCATTTGTTTCAGGATGACAGGTGAAAGGCTGGCAGGTTTTGCATCAAAGGCAGGATAGCGGATATGGCCGGCCATCACCATGAACTGGTGGTGGGGATATTGGTCGATGATGTGCCGGAAAGGCAGCAGGTCTTCCTGTAAAATAGTCTGCTGAGGTACGTTCACTACTGATTTATCGGTGTGTGGGTCGGTTTCGCTGCGGCCCATGCCCGGAAAATGTTTTATGGTAAACAGGACACCGCTGTCCCGTAGTCCGCGGCAGGCCTGTTCCCCGAAAGATGTAACCTGCTGCGGTGTAGTACCATAGGTACGCCCGTGCATACGGCTGCCGATGTCCAGCACCGGGGCAAAGTCAAGGTTGAAACCCAGTTCCCGGATATCGTTTCCGGTTTTGTTCGCATGCGTGTACGCGTCTTCCGGTTTGCCCTTGCTGATTTCCGTTGCGGGAGGCGCCGTGTAGGCTTGCTGCTTCATCCGGGTTACCAGTCCCCCTTCCTGATCTACTGAAAGGAACAGGGGAAGGCTGTAAGAATTCAGCGCCAGGTCTTTTAGGGAGGAGTTTAAGGCTTTGACCTGTTCACGGGTTTCCATGTTCCGGTCAAACAGGATGATACCGCCCACATGCATGGAAGTAAGGTTGTTCTTTGTGTTTTCGGTGAGCGTCGTCCCGTGGATGCCCACAAACATCATCTGGCCTATTTTTTCTTCCAAAGTCATTTTGTCCGTGACAGAATCCGCCAGCTGCCGTATCCCTTTTTCCGTGGCCCAGGTGTCCGCGACAGGCTCAGATGCTCTTCCTGCCGAATTCGTTCCTTTTTCCGCGGCGCTGCAGCCGAAAAACAGGAACAATATACATAATAAGGTTGCGCAAAGAGTAAGCTGCTTTTTCATAGTATGCATCCATTCTCCAAATCTATTGTAGTAGTTCATATTATATCATAAATTATAGCGTTGCGCGGTACTTACCGAAAATGGTATGATATAAAAAAGCTGTGACGCAGAACGGGGAATATTTTTCAGATTCACTGTCAATTGTGGAGGTATGGGCTATGAAACTCAGGACTTATTATCTCCTGTCGTGGTTAAGCGGACTATTGACGCTGATCTTTTCCGTTGGAGGGGCTCTGGCGTTTGTAACTTATCTCAGCAGCCCTTCCACCGTAGACGGCATTGTCCGCAAAGGGCATATGAGTATTATGGAATTTATTCTGCCGCTGTGTCTGATTGGTCTTGTCTGTTTTATCCTGTATCTCTGTGTTTCCCTGTTCTGTGTTTTCCGCAGGATGAAGACACAGGAGCACATGTTTCTGCATTTTCTGTTGAACCTTGTTTTATATCTGGTTACTGCGGCGGGTACGCTTCCATTAATGATACTTCTGCTCAGTTAGGAAATTGACTTTTACTCGGATTTTTACTATAATTTATGAAGTAAAATGAACAATATTGAAAACAGACCCTGTAATAACTTTCTGTAGTTATTTCTGTACGATGGAGTTACAGACTTCGGCGGTGCCGGGAAGGATGGGCATTATGGGTGAAAAGTTTAAGACTTTTATCTCCTGCACAAAAGAAGATAATTTGAAACTGCTTGCGTTTGTAATCGTTCTGCTTGCCATCATTGCGTTCTTTGGCTGGTAATGTTATTGTGTCTTTTTTGTTAAATATAGGTTTTTACTGTACTACATATTGTGATTTTATGTTATAATAAACTAACAATAGTAGTTTGCCCTGCGTAAAATTTTCTTTGTGTAATATATGATTATATGATATGAATCTGACCAAACCGGTTTTCATCTGTGGACTTTTTGATAAACCGACTTTTGAGAACTGTTAATTTTGACTGCAAAGGTGTGATTTGATGAAAAAATCAAAGCCTAATATTTTTGTATATATGTTAGCTTATCTTGCAATACTGTTGCGCTGGATGCGCCGGAGTACGCTTGGTAAAGTAGTAACGGCAGGTCTTTTGATCGTGCTTGTCAGCGGTACCTATAACCACTTGAGTGCAGCACCCTTCTTTGCGGATAACGCTCAGCACAAACTGACGGAAACGGAAAAGGTTGAGCAAAAAGGCAAAGAAGAGATTGCGAAAAAGGCAGAGGCGCAGAAACAGGAAGTTGAAAAGGCCAAGGTTGCTTCACAGCCTGTAACGAGCCATACTTACAGCCTGGTTATAACGAAAAGCGCATATCGGATATCCCTGTTGGACAACGGGACTCCGATTAAAGAATATAACTGTGCGGTAGGCCGCAATCCGGGCCAGAAAACAAAGACCGGTGATGCAAGGACGCCGGTTGGCACCTTCAAAGTTGAATCCATCAATCCTTCTTCCGACTGGGTTTCCGATGAAGATGGAAAAGGCGCTTACGGGCCCTGGTTCATCACCCTGGATACCCGGGAGCTGAGTAAAGGTGAATGGAACGGTATCGGTATTTCCGGTACAAATAAACCGGAAGGTCTGGGAAGAGCCTCTTCGGCAGGCAGTGTACGGGTACGGAACAGCGATATCGAAGAGATTAAAAAATTTGTGAAGGTTGGCACAGTCGTTACGATTAAAGAGTGATATGCAGTCAAAGAGTTATTCCTCAAAGAAGCGCTTGCGGAATAGCTCTTTCTTTTTATAAAAAACTGTATTGTGTTTAGGGGATCTGTGGAAATTGACAGTGTCCCGGAAAGTGAGTTTGCCATGAAAACGAATCGGAAACTGACAAAATTTGCGGCAGTACTGATGGCTGTATTGATGATACTTTGTGCTATGGCTATAACAGGCTGTGACGGAGAAGATAAACCAAAAGAAAAGTCCAAGATAACTGAAACGAAGAAGACACCGGAACAGATTGCCGCAGAAAAGAAAGCCAAAGCAGAGGCCGAACAAAAAGCCAGGGAAGAAGCAGAGAAGAAAGCAAAAGAAGCTGCGGAGAAGGCAAGACTGGAAGCTGAAGAGAAGGCAAAACAGGAACAGGCGCTGATCAAACAGAATGCAGACCAGAAAAAATACCACATATTTATTAAGAAGAGTGCCTTCACACTGTACCTGCTGGATGATAAAAACAATGTAATCAAAGCGTACGACTGCACCCTTGGGAAAAATCCGGGTCAGAAACAGAAACGGGGCGACATGAAGACCCCGACAGGAACGTTCCTTGTGGATGAAATCTGCGATGCCCGCAGTTGGACGCACGACTTCGGTGATGGCAAGGGTGAGATAAAAGGGGCTTACGGTCCCTGGTTTATCAGTCTGGACACAGATGCAATGAGTAAAGGTGCCTGGGGCGGTATCGGCATCCATGGTACCCACAAACCCAATGTGATGCGGGTCCGTGATTCAGAAGGCTGTATCCGTTTGCAGAACCGGAATGTTGAGGAACTGAAGCAGTATGTGCGGGTGGGCACGAAAGTTGTGATTGAAGAGTGATGTAATGTGAAAAAGATAGATCCCTCTGTATACCTTTTCTCGTTGGGACATCTTTCCGTAGACTGGTGTCAGGGAGCGATTCCTGCTCTGCTGCCTTACTTTATCCGGAATTACGATTTATCCTATCAGGCGGCGGGGACGCTGGTTTTTGCCAATGTGCTGGTGGCTTCAGTATTACAACCCCTGTTCGGTTATTATTCTGACCGTATTTCCCGTCCCTGGTTCATACCCCTGGGAACGTTGTTTTGCGGTATGGCAGTCGCGCTTATGGGTTTCTGCACATCTTTCTCTGCAATTTTCGCGGCAGCCATGCTTTGCGGTGTTGGCAGTGCGGTATTCCATCCTGAGGCGGCCCTGATGGTAAACCGTATGGCTGCGAAAGCCAAAGGCCAGGCGCTGGGTACGTTTTCAGTGGGTGGTAACGCCGGCTTTGCCATAGGTCCGATAGCAGCGGGGATATGCGCTTACCGGCTGGGCATACACACCCTGCTGTTTTTTGGCATAGTGAATGCGGTGCTGGCTTTGGCCCTTTGGACAAAGATGCCTTACGTACTGCGTCAGGTTGCCCTTGCAGGCGGGCAGGAAACAGAAAAAAGTACGCTGAAAGCCAGAGAGAATAACTGGAAAGCTTTTGGTATTCTTTCCATGCCGATTTTTGCCCGGTCCATCGGGTTCACCCTAAGTAACACGTTTATTCCGATTTACTGGATGACTGTATTGCATGCTTCTGCTACCCAGGGAACTACGGCTCTGTCGTTTCTGTTTACCTTGGGGGCGTGCATAACATTCGGCGGAGGTTTGCTGGCTGACAGGTTTGGTTACGTAAAAATAATCCGTGCGGCATTTTGCTGTATGGTGCCTGCATATCTGCTGCTGACTCATACAACAGATATCCGGCTGGCTACGGCGCTGCTGATTCCGGCGGCAGTGGCAATCTTTATGCCGTACAGTCCTATTGTTGTTTTGGGACAAACTTATCTTGCCAAAAATGCCGGGTTTGCTTCCGGCGTAACGCTGGGGCTGACTACGACGCTGGGCGGTATTTTTGCGCCGCTGGTTGGCGGAATGGCAGACAGGTGGGGGCTGGTTCCGGCTTTACAGATATTCTGGATTGCCGGCCTGATTGGTTTAGTGGCGTCTTTTTTCCTGCCGGAACCTGAAAAGGAATAGGAAAGCAGGCTATATAGAAAGAGGATTCCCTTATGGAACAGGTGAAAGAAAACATTGTGGTTGTAACACCGGATAATTTTCAGGCAGAAGTGCTGGAGTGTGAAAAACCGGTTCTGGTAACCTTTTATGCGAATTGGGACCAGCCTTGCCGCATGCAGCAGCCGGCACTGGATTCCATTGCGGACAGGCATCCTGAAATTAAG